>PVBE012542735.1_pt1 | contig 138015 bp, 133 predicted proteins | sample 1631181 | NCBI WGS metagenome assembly PVBE01 (sample SAMN08397723, study PRJNA350692) | Marine metagenome, whole genome shotgun sequencing project. | isolation source: water | place: Pacific Ocean | collected 2012-04
GCTTTGGCGCCGGCCACGCGGGCACCGAATCGCGGCCGTACAGGCCGATCTGGCCCTCGAAGTCGTCATTCATGCCTGCCATGTCCATCCTCCTGCCGTTCATCTTTTCCGCGAGCGGATGTTAATGGACCTCTAGCTCCCGCACATGTGTGCCGTCTTCTTGGTTCGACTGAAGAGTCGAAGGTCAAAGTATCAAATCGGCGGCTAGACTAGGCGCTTGCCTTGTCGCATGCAAGAGGATGTTGAGGTTCAGCGCGTCCAATACAGCTCCTCCTGTTTCCAAGCTGCGGTGAAGTAGTCGAGTGCCTGGTGCGGGCCGACAAGGTTGTAGACGTCCTCGTAGTAACGGAGGCCGGCGTGAAGCCTCAACGGTGGGGGGAGCGTTGGAGGGGTTCGTAAGAGCTCCTCCCAGCATATGCGATCAGCTCTCTCCACGGCCTCATTCAGCCTTGGACTCGCGGAGGAAGGACGAAGAGCGCCAGATAATGTATCGGGTGCCTGGTCTGACTGTCGCCTCGCGCCGCCAGCGTCCTTTCAGCCCCGCCGCTGCTGGACGTCAGCGACCGTTATGTCTCTGCGTTGTTCTAAGCATCCCGTGAACTCCCGTCCCGTGACGTGCCTGCCGCCACCCCCCGCTTTGCCCCCCGATCGTATTGACACACCTCGGTTCGGGCTGTGAAGAGACTACCTCTGAGAAAGCGTTCTTCTCAGGTGTCGTAACACGCAGAACTCCACTGGCGGGGTTTTCACATCGCGCAACTCTGACTATGGTATCCCAAGCCTCGTCGCAAGCGTCCGATCCATCGACTCGAAAGACGGTCAGCACGAAAGCATGAAACTATCTCGGTTTCCTCCGTGGAAGGAGGAGGCACGCGAGGAATCATGGCCCTGTACATTCTGAACCGCATCTTCCAGACGATCCCCGTTCTGTTCCTCGCGACCATCGCCGTCTTCCTCGTGCTGCGCTTGATTCCGGGCGACCCCGCTCACTTCATCGCTGGCGAGGAAGCGACCGCCGAGGACATATACATGATCCGGGAGCAACTCGGGATTAACAAATCCTGGCCCGAGCAGTACGTAAACTGGCTAGGAGACCTCGCGCACGGTGACCTGGGATACTCCTTCCAGAACGGTCTTTCCGTCCGGCGGCTCCTTTCGATCACCCTCCCCCCTACGATCGAGCTCGGCGTCGTCGCTTACGCGTTCGCGGTTGCCGTCGGCATCCCCCTTGGCGTTCTGGGCGGGGTAAACCGCCGGGGGGGTTGGGATTGGCTGCTCTCGGGCTACACGATGGTGGCTGTGGGTGTCCCTGGCTTCGTGACCGGCATTATCCTGCTTTGGGTCTTCGCAGTGGAGCTTCAGTGGTTTCCTTCGTTCGGACGAGTGTCTCTCTTCGACGACCCCTTTTCCTCGATTCATCACCTCGTGTTACCTACCATCTCGCTGGGAGCACCCATCAGTGCGGTCCTTGCGCGCTACACGCGAACAGCAATCGCCGAAGTTATAAGCCAAGACTTTGTACGCACGGCGAGGGCGAAGGGGCTCAAAGAACGACACGTGGTTATCCGGCACGCCCTGCGCAACTCGCTGATCCCAGTGATCACGATCATGGCGCTGCAGATTGGAGCGGTGCTGGCTGGCGCCGTGGTAATCGAACAGGTCTTTACCCGACCCGGAGTCGGCCGCCTCATGATCGACGCGATTAACAGCCGAGACTACCTCGTCGTGCAAAGTACGTTGGTGGTGCTCGTCTTCGTTTTCGTAACCGTAAACCTACTTGCCGACATCGCGTATGGACTAATTGACCCGAGGGTGCGCAGATAATGACCCTCGCAGATAGCTTGGAGGTGACGACCCTCAGGTCTCGTATCACTCACTCCACATGGGTAGAGGCTCTACACCGCATCCTCCAAAATCCGCAGGGTGCGATATCTGTCTCCGGCTTACTACTGCTAGTGCTGGCGGCAATAGGCGCCGACCTTATCGCCTGGCATGACCCCATCGCACAGGACGCCTCCGACAGACTACTCCCCCCATCTTGGGAGCACCCGTTCGGCACCGATGAGCTCCGGCGCGATCTTTTCTCACGTACGGTCTTCGGCCTGAGGACATCACTCGCGTTGAGCTTCATTGGGGTGATGGGAGGCGCCTTCATCGGCATCGCAGCCGGATTCGCCGTGGGCTACGCCGCGAACTGGTCTGATCCCGCGGTTATGCGCATTGTGGATGCACTGCTCGCGTTTCCAGGATTGCTTATGATCCTCGCGATAATCACGATCCTTGGTCCCGGTCTCCAGAACGTGGGCATTGCGATCGCGTTCTTCACCATCCCAGGGTTCGTGCGCCTCTCTCGCGCGCAAATGCTTGCCGAGCGAGAGAAGGACTACGTCCTGGCGACGCGCGTGATCGGCGCCAATCCAGGCCGGATCATTTTCCGGCACATTGTGCTCAACGCCTTTCCCCCACTGCTTACGCAGATGGCGCTCGCCATCGCTGGAGGTGTGCTGCTGGTCGCCGCTCTGAGCTTTCTTGGCCTCGGCGAGACGCCGCCAACGCCCTCCTTAGGGGGCCTGGTGAATGCGAGCAGGCCATACCTCCAGATCGCATGGTGGTATCCAGTCTTCCCAAGCGTTGTGCTCGCGCTGCTACTGCTCTGGCTCAACCTCCTCGCCGACGCGATCAACGAAGTAATCAACCCGTACTCACGGAAGCGCTAGTGATGACACCACAAGAGTCAGGCGTCAGGCAGCTGCACTGGTTCGCTACGTCCGTGACACTTTCTCCTGTTTGCTGGTAGCCCAGTTCTGAAGGAACTGGGCAGGGGAGCGCCTGATGAGGGCGGACGAAGTTGTAGACGTGCTCGTAGTGGCGGAGGGCGGGCCGGAAGCCCTCAACGGTGTGTGGGGCATCGGAGCAGTTGTAGAACTCCTCCTGGCAGGTGCGGTTGGCTGTGCCGTTTCAAAACGTGATCAGGCAGCCTCGCGTCAGCTCACGTTGTCGTCCAGCACCGGAAGTTCTCACCGATGGATCACCTTCAATGTTGATCGCAGTCACCATGATCTGCGCCTTGAGAGGCGGATCGCGCGTAACTTCTCTTCTCAATGGTGGCCGCTCCTCCCTTCCCGTACCCACGGCGGCTTGAATTCATGCCAGTCGTCCCCATCCCTTGACACGAATTCTCGGCCAGTTTGGGCAACGGCGCATGTGTCTGGGCAACCACAAACAATCGCGGAGCCGTGCCGAACGCGGCGTCCCGTCGGGGTCGCGGAACGTTATTTGCGGGCTTATGGCAAACCGGACCATGCTCGGCGCCGACGGAACGTTCGGTTCGGCTAGGAGCTAGGCGCGAGCCCGGCTCGTTGCCTGCCCGTTTGGCGCCAACGACATCTCATTGGCAGTGTCGGCCCATCGACGTCGCTCTTAGGACTTGTCGATCTCCTGTGGGGCACGAAAACCCCATCTGGGCCTAAGCGGCCCATCTGTTGGACATGGTGCAGGCCGCCAAGCGCAGGATCGGAGACCAAGTGACGGCGAGGCGACGTTGGAGGAAGGGCTCGCAGTCTGGCTGGCGGCTCAGGCGCTAGGGAACGATGGGGCCGGGCTTCGTTGTAGTAGGTCGCGTAGTCGCGAAGTACACGTCGCAGATGCTGCTCGTTGAGCACGATGATGTGGTCGGTGCATTCGTGCCTGATAGTACCGATCGCGCGCTCGGCTAGGGAGTTCGCTCTCGGCGCCTGGACAGGTGTCAGCAGGGCCTCGATGCCGACCAGTGCTGCCCGACTGACGAAGTCACGCCCATAGCTCCGGTCACGGATGAGGAACCGCGGGGCGGTGCCCTCATGGGTGGCTTGAATGATCTGACGATAGACCCAGGGGGCAATGGGATGGGCTGTCACGTTGACGTGCACGATGCGACGCCGGTCGTGGCTGAGCATGACGAAGACGTAGAGGGTTCGGAACGTGAGCGTAGGGACGGTGAAGAAGTCGGACGCCCAGATCTCGTGGGCATGGAGTCGGAGGAGGGTGCTCCAAGTTGGGGACGGTGGTCGCCGGAGGGCCTGACGACGGTAGGCTCGGACGGTTGAAGCACTGACTTCTATGCCGAGAGCCTGAAGCTCACTGACGATGCGAATTGCTCCCCAGCGTGGGTTCTCGGTAGCCATCTGCCCGATCAGCGCCTGAACCTCCGGCGAGATTCGCGGGCGACCCGGCCCACGGTGGCGACTTTTCCATCGCCGGTACCGTTGCCAGGCGGTGTGGTGCCAACGCACCACCGTGGCTGGCTGCACGAAGAGCAGGGTCTCACGCCAGCCCGACCAACCCCGCGCTAGTGCCGACCAGAAGCGGCGGTCACGGTTGTGAATCTGTGGAGGGCGTGACCTCAGGCAGACGGCGAGCTGATGTCGAAGGGCGAGATTTTCAAGAACAAGGTCGCGTCGAGTAGCCGCCGTCATCTTGAGCGCGAGCAGTAGCAGCCTGAGCAAGATCCACATGTGCCAATCCTCCGAGCGGAGGTTGGCACCACGCTCTCAAGACGCAACCACGCCCAGGGAGTCAGTCGCTACAGAGAGACTCTTGAAGCTCGGACGGATTCTTGTGCCCCACAGCCTGCGAGGTTGCTCTCACCATCGTGGGACCACCCTTTCGGCATGGACGAGCGCAGGGCCGTTACCGGACGGGCCACCGCGCGCTCGCCGTCGAAGCGGATGGGCTGGACGACCTCGTTCTTCCCAATCACTGGCTGCCTCCAGTCGTGGTCGATGAGGAAATCAGCTGACGCCCCACGGCTACTGCTGGGAGAACACGTAGGAGTTGGCGAGCGCCGGGTCGCCACAGCACGCCTTGTGCTTGCGCCCGCTACCGCAGAGGCACGGGGCGTTGCGGCCCGGGGCCGCCTTCCGGTCGGCGGTCACGAGTTCGAGCTTCTCTTCGTAGCGCAACCGGCGGGCGATTCTGTCTCCCATCGCGCCGAGGCGCTCATCGGCATACCGAAACAGCTGCTTATAGCTGGCGCAGAAATAATCCGGCGACTGGCTGCCATCTTCTAGGCTCAGCCGGTTGCGGGGGCAGCCCCCCTTGCACTGCTGCCGGTACTCGCAGATCTGGCATGCAGCAGGCAGAGGCTGTTTCCGGCCAACGAACGCGCGGCAAGCCGGTGATGCAGCCATGCTCGCTAGGCTCTCCTCGAAAATGTTGCCGAGTTTCCAGGCTGGCGCGATGTAGAAGTCGCAGGGGTAGACATCGCCGTTGTACTCAACGATCAGGCCCCCGTCGCAATACTCGCCGTGGACGCATGCGTCGTTCGGGACCCCGACGTACGATTGGAGGAAGTTGTCGAAGATCCTGATCGAGATCCGTGGCTTTCCTTGCTCGTACCACTCTTCGAACAGCTCGGCGAGGAACCGGCCGTACTCTTCAGGGCTCACGAGGTAGCGGGGCCGGGCGTTAGGCTCTGTCGCCTGGAAGTCCATGGCTGGGATGAACTGAACATAGCCAATCTGCTCACGGCGAAAGAACCGCATCAGCTCTCTGGGGCGACCGACGTTGTGCGGACCCACCACGCAGAGGATGTTGCAGTCGACCCCGGCTCGGCGAAGGGCATCGAGCCCCGCCATCATGCGGCGGAACGACCCGTGGCCGCCGCGGTCCTTTCGGAGCGCGTCGTGGATCTCCTCGGGTCCGTCGACGCTTACGCCCACCAAAAAGCGGTGGCTCGCAAGGAACTCGGCCCATTCGGCGTCGATGAGGACCGCGTTCGTCTGGAGCGCGTTGTGAATCGACGTGCCCGGGCTGGCGTGCCGCTCCTGGAGGTCCGTCAGCCAACGGAAGAATTCCAGGCCCGCGAGGGTGGGCTCCCCGCCCTGCCAGGCAAACCTCGCCGCCCGCACGTCTGCCACGTAGGCCATGTACTGGGGGATGAGGTTCTCGAGCATCGGGCGCTCGATCCGCCGCCGGACGCGGCTCCCTTCGAGCGACTGGCGGTAGTAGCAGTAGCTGCAATCGAGGTTACAGTCGGTGGAGACCGTCTTGAACATCAGGGAGAGAGGAGGCACCGGATTACCTTATCAGGGTGGTGCAACGGGCTCCGCCGTGGGCTGCCGGTCGCTCGCGGTGGACGGGCAATGACCGATCTCTCCTCGGCGTGTCGCTTCGCCGTGGCACTCGGGCTCCTTGCCTTGGTGTTCGGTCGGGCCAACGTCGGTGCCAGCGACGGCGACGGGGATATCCCGGTCAGATGGAATGGCTCGTGGGCGCTGGGGCGCCGCCTGGATGCTCGCTAACGGCTGTTCACGCGGCACTCCGTTCGCGACACCGCCAATCCCCGCCTACTGCGCCAGCAAAGGAGCCGTCACTCAGCTCGTCCTTTCGCTCAGGCCTGCAGTCCCCACGGCATCGCGACGGTCTTTACGCACAGTGGCTAACCGGCGGCGGATGAAGGTCGCTCAATCGATGATCAACCCGCCCAGCAGGGCGGCAGCCACCGCAATTACCACCAGGGAAAAAATCCGAGTCGTCAACTCAGCCCGCACCCTGGGTGACCAAAGCGCGCCGAGCTGGGCGCCGGTCACCGCGGAGGCCGAGAGCACGGCCGCGCGGGCGAGGGAGACGTCCCAGCCCAGGTCGCCTGCAGCAATGTGAGCGACAGCCCCGGCGAGAGCCGTCGACCCTACCAGAAAGAGGCTGGTCGCCGTCGCAATATGGACCGGGAAATGAAGGCGGACAATCATGAAGGGCATCTGAATGAAGCCTCCACCGATCCCCAGAAACGAGGAGAAGAAGCCGATCCCGGCATTGGCGAGCAGCGCAACCTGTAGACGGTAGCCGTAGCTGTAGGTCTCGCCCTTGCGGTCACGGATGTTTCTGCGGACCGTGCCCCAGCTGGTGGCGACGGGGCGCAGTGTCCTGGGCCCCCGCCAAGCGATCATGTACACGCCCACGAGAAGAAGCGCAGCGGCGAATACGACCTCAAATGCGCCCCTGTCCACTTCGCGAACCGCCAGTGTGCCCAGGGCGGCTCCCGGTAGAGACGCTCCGGCCAGCCAGAGACCCGACCTGAAATCGATCCGGCGTTGCCAGGCGTAGGCCGCCGAACCGGAGGCAGCATTCGAGGCCACAACGATCAGTGCAGCCGAGACAACGGTAGCCGCCTCCATGTCCGGATAGAGCCAGAGGAGCACGGGGACGATGAGGAATCCGCCGCCCACCCCGAACATCGTCCCGTAGACGCCCATGCCCAGGCCAATCGGTATGAGCCATAGCACCAAGCCATTGAACCATCTCAGGGCAAGTGCGGCTCGGGCGGGGCATCAGGATCTGAGCGTCGGTCAAGTGACCCTCCGAACGCTCTCCCACAGTTACCCCCCTCGACGGTGGTCCCGATGGCGGGCTGATTTGCATGGTGGAACTCGACACAGGTCGATCAGAGTGTTCACCCCAATATGGGTGGGAGCCGCAGACGGCGTGGTCTTGGCAGGCGGCGCTGCGCTCGAACGGCTTGCCAACCGATCCCTCCTGTACTCGGAGCCCGTCGCGCTACCTCACATGACCGGCGCTGACGTCGGTGAAAGTTCCGCCGGGGGGTCCGCCTGTCCGAAACCATACCGCGCCTCGTCATTGGCGCCCCAGCATGCGACAGAGCCGTTGTCTCTGAGGCCGCATGTATGGAATCCGCCTGCGCTGACCGAAATGAAGGACGCCCTCGACTTTCTCGGGACGGTCGAGGCGGACGTCGTGGTGCTCGATCCTCCGTATGGCGGAACGCAGGCACACGAGCGAGCGTTCGAGCTGGTGGATGAATGCCTGGGAGTGCCGCACCTGCCAACAAGCGAATTCTCAGCCCGTCGCCCGCCTTTGGATGAGCTGCTGGACGCTGCCGGACACATCCCGGTGATGGTGCTCTGCGGCGGCAACAGCCTTCTGGACAACGGTGGCTGGAAGGAGTGGGTGGCCCGCCACCGACGCGTAGTCCGGGTGGCCTACACGGTCGGAGCGGTCACTCTCCCCTTGCCCGCGGCGACACCCTCGTCGGGTGCCATTAACCGATCCGCACCGACTTATGGGAGCCACACGTTTCCACACTTGAGGTCGCAGTGCACAATGCTGGCACCGTGCGCGGCCTCAAGACATCGGCAGACATCGGAAGCGATCTCGAGGGTTCGTTCGAGCGGCGACGCGCCACCGCAGCGCGGAGAAGGTCCTCGACGGAGCCCCCCGCGCCTACGCCGAGAGCGTGCGGCCCAAATCCTGACAGAGCCAACCACGACCATGGTTGGAGAAGAAATCCTGAACGTCGCATCGCAAGAGAGATCTGCATGACGGGGTTCGGCAGGTCCACGACTACCGCCGGGCGATGCAAATGGGGTCAGAGACACCCCAATCCGACAGGCGCCAATTGGCCCACCAGCCTCATTTTGGGATTGAGACAGCTTGTCGTTTGCCGGTGCTCTAGCGTTCAGGTTGTTCTAATTGGAAGGCAGGCGCTCTACCACTGAGCTACTCCCGCTCGCCGATCAGGCCGACTTTGAACCTAGATTTCAGCTCATAGCTGAACAATCAGCCTCGGACCGCTTGACGCCAGTCTACCAGCGACCAGTCCGGGGGATAGCGGTCTCGCCGCGAAATTTCCGCCTAAGGGCCCGTCGGCGACGTAGCGATCACGCCGTCCCGCTCCATTTGATCAACCGCCTGGGCATCAAACCCGAGCTCTTCCAGTATCTCCCGATTGTGCTCGCCAAGCCCCGGTGCCGGGCACATTTGCGGCCGGTCCCGGTCGGAGAACTCAATTGGGAAGCCGCCGTACGTCCTTGACCCAACCTCCGGTTGGTCCCATTCCACGATGAAGCCACGCTCGCGAAGGTGCGGGTCCTCGACAACTCCCTTGTTCGTCAGCACCGGTGACACGGCTATCCCCTGACGCTGCATCCTCTCGGCCAGTTCCCCCTGCTCGAACCCGGAGGTCCACGATCCGATTGCGGCGTCGATCTCGTCGTGAGCGACCCGGCGCCCCTCGAGTGACGCATATTCTCGTGACGAGAGCGCCGCAACGCCGGTTTCCTCGACGAAGGCGATCCACTCCTTATCGGAGCGGACGGTGATGGCGATCCACGAGTTCTCGCCGGCGCAGCGATACACCCCCTGAGGTGCGAAGCGCCGCGAGCGATTCCCGCGGGTGGGTGGCGGCCGTCCCTCCACCGACGTCTGCAGAAGCAACTCCCCGGCGATAGATGTATACGTCTCCAGCTGTGACAGATCGATTGCAGTGCCCACGCCGGTCCGCTCCCGCTCCCACAATGCGGCCAGAACCGCAAAGGCACCGTGAAGGCCACCGACCGGATCGGGGAACGCAACGCCCATCTTCATCGGTTCACCCCCCTCATAGCCGGTGGCCGAAGCAAGTCCTGAGGCACCCTCGACAACCGGTCCGTATGAGACGTTGTTGCGATCCGGACCCGTCGCCCCGAACCCCGACATCGACACGCGAATCAGCCGGGGATTTAGAAGCTGCATACGAGCGGCATCGATGCCGAGACCATCCACACCGAGTGGGCTCAGGTTGTCGAGCAGGACGTCGGCGGAACGAACAAGCAGCTCGAACACTTTCCAGCCGGCAGGGACCTTGAGATCCACGCAGAGGCTACGCTTGTTCCGGTTCATCTTGTTGAAGATCCCGGCGCGATTCCACGGATGCTGACCAGGATCCGCGTCCGGGAAGATTCCGGACCGAAACGTCGGTCCGGGCAACTTGCCCCACTGCCAAGCGCTGCGTTCGGCTTCAGCTGTGTCCTGCGACCCCCAACCCCTGCCCGCGCCGCGAGCGTCGCGCCGTTCGATCTTGATCACATCGGCACCAAGATCACCCATCAGCCGGGCCGCCAGTGGCCCGGCCCAGGCCATGCCGAATTCGAGCACTCGCACGCCGTTCAGCAACCCATTCACGCCTCGACCTCGGTTCTGGCCGCAGCCACCCCCTCAGCTATCAGCTTGTCGATTTCTGCCGGAGCCATCCCCGCCTCCAGCAACACAGCCAACGTGTCCGCCGCAAATTGCGGGGCCTCCCGGAACAACGGTCGCTCGCCGCCAATTGCGAACGGCACGCCGGGCATCTTGGCGCGCAGGCCGAACCGCTCCGGCGTGACCCAAAGGGCGCGGGCCTCGAGCTGGGGATCGGCCAACGTCTCGTCGAGGGTGAGCACCTTCCCGGACGGCACCCGCGCCGCCTGGAACGCCTCGACCACTTCAGCCCGGGTTCGTGCCCGCAGCCAGGGGGCAATCAGAGCGTCGAACTCCTCGCCGTGATCGACCCGATGCCCGCCGGTAAGGAAGCGCTCGTCAGTGATGAGCTCCGGCAGTTCCATGGCAATACACATCGATTCGTACTGCGCCTGGGTGGAGACACCGAGGACGACCCAGCCATCCTTCACCTGCTGCAATCCCATAGGGTGAAACGACTCGACGTGGCGGTTTCCGCCTCGTTGCTTGATCACTCCCTGGTGTGTGAAATGAACCAGCGACCACTGGTGCAGCCCCGCAAGCGCCTCCATCGTGCCGACATCCACCAGTCGCCCTTTGCCGGAGGCCCTTGCCCCAAGCATCGCCGACAGTGCGCCCACCGCAGTGGTGAGGCCCGCGGCGTATCCGGCCCAGGGACCACCACCTTGCAGCGGTTCGCGCTCCGGGAATCCCGTGATGTAGAGGTGGCCGCTCGACGCCCAGTCAGTGAGGTCGCTCGACACCCATCGGCGTTTTAGGCCTGTGAGCCCGTAGCCGCTGACGACTGCGTGAACGAGGCCCGGATTCGCCGCGCGTAGCCACACATCACGTGCCAACGCGATGTCCGGGGTCCCATCGAACGAGCTGATCACAAGATCGGCCCTGGCGACAAGGCGCACCATCGCCGATCGCCCTGACGCGTCACCTATGTTCAGCGCGACGCTCCTCTTATAGGCATGCAGATAAGCGAAAGCCCCGCTCTCTGGCCGTCTCCCGGCCCTCGGCGTCGAAATGAGAGGAGGTGCCTGACGGAGGGGGCTCCCGCCCAGCGGCTCCACGACCACGACATCTGCCCCGACAACCGCGAAAAGCCTGGAGGCATAGGCTCCGGCGACGTTGTCGCTCAGGTCAAGTACCCGAACTCCGTCGAGCGCCAGGCGCGCCATCGCTCATCTCCTCAGCCGGACGCGCCATATTCGAATGACGCTCAGCCCGCGTCAACGTGGGCCGCGACATTGATGTCCTCCGCCGAGGCTGCTCCAGGCGCGAGCAGGAGCATCCTCCCGAACAAGAAGTTGAGGGTGGCTCAATTCGACAACCACTACAACGGAAGGCATACGCAGGGTCTTAGTCGAACGATGCACCCGTCACCACTGGAGACTGCCTGGTTCAAGAATCTATCCCAGCTGAACGACCCGAACGCCAGAAGGGACGGGCTCGGCATTTGCCAGGACGACAGGACCCTCTGCGCGCTTTGGGAATGCTATTATCCTTTGCAGCAGCTGCGACTACTCTTGGCGAGAGACAGACAATTTTTGCTGCCGTGCGACTTCAGAGGTTATGTGAGCGATCTGCCCGAGCCAGTCCTGCAACCGCCAACGCAGTCCGTGCTGACACTCATAGTCGCCGCGGGCCCAGAATCTGAATCCCAATGACCTCTAGCCGTGTAGATGGCTCCCCCCTCGTCGACACCAATCGGCTCTTGAAACGTTATCCGTCGGTCACCGCCATCGACAACCTCGATCTGGAATTAGAGGCCGGCGTGATCGGACTCGCCGGAGCCAATGGTGCGGGTAAAAGCACCCTCATCAAGATTCTCCTCGGCCTGATGCCTCCCGATGCGGGAGGCGCCTCCATCATGGGGTTGGACGTCGCAACAGAGGGCACGACCCTCCGGCAACGCGTCGGCTATATGCCTGAGCACGATTGCCTCCCACTTGATATGAATGCGACTGAGTTCGTCGTGTATATGGCGGAAATCAGTGGTCTCCCGCGGACCGCAGCGAGAGAACGCACCGCCGAGATTCTCCGCCATGTGGGGCTGTTCGAAGCGCGATATCGATCGATGGCCGGTTACTCCACCGGTATGCGCCAGCGAGTGAAACTCGCCCAGGCCCTCGTCCACGATCCAGACTTCGTCCTGCTGGATGAACCGACGAACGGCCTCGACCCGGCAGGACGTGACGAAATGCTCGAGCTCATCCAGCGGACGGGCGAGACTTTCGGAATCAGCGTATTGATGGCAACCCACCTGCTCGGCGAAATCGAGCGCGTCTGCGAGGAACTCGTGGTGCTCGACGGCGGCAAGCTCGTGCACCAAGGCCAACTGGCCAGATTCACATCCAACACCGAAACCCTCGAGGTCGAAGTCGAGGGGGACGCCCCATCGCTGGCAGAGAGCCTCTCGCGCTCGGGAATCGATGCGACAGTCGCTGGGCAGACGGTGCTGGTCACTTCGACCGAAGATCCCCCGTTTGCCATGATTCGTGACGCGGTCGTTGAACTCGACCTCGGCTTGATCCGGATGAAGCAGCGGCGGCGAATGCTGGAGGACCTCTTCCGGCCTCAGCAGCAATCGGGCTCGGAGCAAGAGGCCGCAGGAGAAGACGCCGGTGTCTGAACGCGAAGCCGGCAAGATCTATGACCTGGGCTACCAGCGCTACGAAGGTGCCCGCCTCGGCCGCGGGCACGCAGTCTGGGTCCTGTACCGCGAAAGCCTTCGCAGCGCGTTTGGGCTGGGGCGCCGCGCCGCTGCCAAGATCGCCCCCGCTATCCTGGCCATCATTGCGATTATCCCAGCGGTTCTTCAGGTGCTCGTCGGGGTGTTTGGAGGCGGGGAGGGCATGGAGGTGGCGCGCCATGATGAATACTACACCCTCATTTTTGTTGTCCTAGTACTAAACGTAGCCATCATCGCGCCGGACATCGTGGGCCGCGACCAGAGGAATCGAACCCTTTCGCTCTACTTCACCCGTGCGATCAGTCGGGCCGACTACGTACTGGCGAAGTTCCTCGCGCTCGTCAGCGCAATGCTGCTCGTCACGTTGGTTCCCCAGTTGGTTATGTTTGTTGGCAACGCCTTCGTCGCCGACTCGTTTACCGATCACGCGGTTGACAACCTGGACCAGATTGCCCCAATTGTTGCCGCTGCGGTGCTCGGTTCAGCTCTGATCGCTTCGATCGGCGCAGCGGTCGCTGCACAGACGCCTCAGCGGGTTCTTGCGACCGTAGGGATCATCGCAGCATTTCTTCTTCCGCATGTAGTTGCCAACGCTCTGGTGGAGTCCATCGACTCTCTTTCGGCCCGGCTGGCAATCTTCATCAGTCCAGTCGCGCTCATCGACGGGTTCACGTCCTGGATGTTCCGGGTGGAGCCCGAGCGGGTGGTTCTCATGGCTGACTTTGCGCTTGAAACCTACGCGCTGGGCGCGGTGGCGCTTGCCGGCATCTGCTATGCGATTCTTCTTCGACGCTACCTGCAGGTAGCACCATGACAACAGCAAAGACACAAGTAAGCGCACCCTCGAGGGGCGACGACAAGAACGCTCCGACCCTCGAGGTGGAAAACGTATCGCACTGGTACGGCAACCTAGTCGCCCTCAACGACGTCTCGTTCGAGCTCCGACCAGGCATTACAGGTTTGCTCGGTCCGAATGGCGCCGGGAAGTCGACGTTGCTGCACATGATGGCCGGGTTCCTGAGACCGTCGTCAGGGGAGGTCCGCATCCTCGGCGAGTCGACCTGGCACTCGCCGGAACTCTACCGGCGTGTTGGGATCGCCCTCGAGCGCGAGGCCGTGTACCGCTCACTCAGCGGTCACGAGTTCGTGCTGCTTAACGCCCGGTTGCACGGATTGCCCGATCCGAGGGCGTCTACGAAGCGGGCCATCGAAATCGTGGACCTCGAGTCTGCTCAGCATCGTCCGACAGGCGGCTATTCCAAGGGAATGAAACAGCGAATCAAGGTCGCTGCGGCAATCGTTCACCAGCCAGAGATCCTTCTGCTGGACGAGCCATTCAGCGGCGCCGATCCTTCTCAGCGGCTTTACATGATGGATGTCCTCCGAGAGATGGCCGCAGAAGGACGTACGATCATCTTCTCATCGCACATTCTCGAGGAGATGGAACAACTCGGGGAAAACGTGCTGGTGATCGTAGCCGGGCGTCTCGCAGCCTCCGGCGATTTCCGAGCCATCCGGCGTCTCATGACGCAGCGCCCCCACACCTTTTCGATCCGATCGTCCGACAACCAGGAGCTGGCACGGAGCCTCCTCTCGGCCGGAGTGGTGAGCGGGCTCGATCTCGAGGGCAGCGAGCTGATTGTACGCACCAGCGACTTTGGTCGCTTTACTCTCGAAATACCCAGAGCGGCAAAGAGAGCAGCGATAGATCTGCTCGAGGTAGACCCGCTCGATGAGTCGCTGGAGAGCGTGTTCTCCTACCTGGTGGCGCAGTGAGTCCGTACATCTTCAGGCTGACGCTTGGACAAATTGTGGGGCAGCGGCGGACCATTCTCATACTGCTGTTTGCTGCCATTCCGATCCTGCTGGCGGTGATCTTCCGAATAGCTTCTACGGCTAGAAATGATCCACTCGAGTTCTACGCCGCCATCTTCGAGACACTCATCATCGGCCTCACACTGCCCCTCACTGCCCTGGTCTTCGGGACTGCGGCGTTAGGCCAGGACATCGAGGACGGGACCGCCACTTACCTCCTCAGTAAACCCGTGCCGCGTTGGCAAATCGTGGTCGAAAAGACTGCCGCTGCCTGGGTTATAACGACCATCATGCTTGTTGCCAGCGTGTCCGCGACGGGCATTGTCCTGCTGGCCGATGAAGACGGGCAACGCACCATCGTCGCCTTCACCCTGGCAGCCGCACTGGGCGCTTTGGCCTACGGAGCGCTGTTTGTTTGCCTGAGCGTGTTCTTCAATCGAGCGCTCATCATCGGTCTCGTCTACGTCTTCATTTGGGAGGCGTTGGTTACGCTTGCTGTCGACAACGCCCAGTACGTCAGCGTCCGCGGATTTATCCTGGGCATAGCAGACCCGCTCTCAAATGTCCCGGCCTACTGGCTCAAAGCCTCCCTTGGCCCGGTCGAGTCCTTTGCCCTCATGGCGGCCGTTACCGGCGTGTCCGTTGTATTTGCCAGCCGTCGCCTCTCTTCGTTTCAGGTCGGAGACCAAACCTAGATGAATGCGCTCTTCGGCATGCCACTCGAGAAGTGCGGATAGGCGTGAGGCAGTCGCCGGGCGGCAGGGCGGCACCGGCGCGTGGGCAGAGGACGAAGGGTGCGCAGGAGGTATATCGCACATGCTGAACCGGTACAGCCACTAGACATTTCCTGCGAGACAGTGTCTACTCCGCGCCGCGTTGTCCGGCCGGTCCATTGCCGGGATAGCCTCAATTTTTTGACCCATGGCCGTATTCCAGGAGCCGGAGATTGGGGCATGCAGGACTCATCAGGATCAAATCGAGAACTTCACAAGTGTGGAAGAAGGGAGATATCCAATGATATCGAGCGAAACACTTTCGATAACCGACAATCGCACCGGGAGGACATACGAGATCCCGGTCACAGACGGAACGATCAGAGCAATTGATCTTCGTCAGATAAAGACTTCAGACGATGATTTTGGCCTCATGACATATGACCCCGCGTTCACAAATACCGCTTCATGCCGGAGCGAGATCACCTTTATTGACGGGGACGCTGGCATCCTGGAGTACCGCGGCTATCCGATCGAGCAACTGGCGGAACAAAGCAGCTACCTGGAGACCGCCTTCCTCATCACTTATGGACACCTCCCCACCCAGACAGAGCTTGAGGGGTAGACCGACGACATTCTCCGCCACACCTTCGTGCATGAGAACATTCGCAAGTTCATCGATGGCTTCCAATACGATGCTCATCCCGCCGGCGTCCTCATCAGCACCGTAGCCGGGCTCTCGACGTTCTACCCCGACGCCACGGATGTTGATGATGAGGCGTCACGCGAACTCCAGACCAGGCGCCTCATCGCCAAGATGCCCACGCTGGCAGCCCTCGCCTACCGGCGCAGCAGGGGACTTCCTCCCGTCTACCCTGACAATGAGCTTTCGTTCGTGGCTAACTTCCAGAGCATGCTTTGGCGCATGTCCGAGAGCCGCTACATGTCTAATCCGACGCTCGAGCGAGCGCTGAATGTGCTGTTTATCCTGCATGCCGACCATGAGCAGAATTGCAGCGCAAACGCGATGCGGGCGATTGGAAGCTCCCGGCCAGACCCCTTCTCGGCTGTAGCCGGAGCAACGGCGGCTCTCTACGGTCCGTTGCACGGCGGCGCGAACGAAGCAGTCCTGCGAATGCTCGACCGGATCGGTGATATCAAGAACATCCCTCCGTTCATAGAGGGCGTGAAGGCCGGCAATGAGCGCCTGATGGGCTTTGGCCACAGGGTCTACAAGAACTACGACCCCCGTGCTCGCATCATCAAGCGAACTGCCGACGAGGTGTTCGAAGTGACGGGGCACAATCCGCTCCTCGACATCGCTCTTGAATTGGAGAAGATCGCTCTCGAGGATGAGTACTTCATCCAGCGACGGCTCTACCCGAACGTCGACTTTTATTCGGGCATCATCTACCAGGCGCTTGGCTTCCCGGTTGAGATGTTCCCGGTCCTCTTCGCAATCCCACGCACCGCTGGCTGGCTCGCGCAATGGCGCGAAATGATCGGCGACCCCGAGCAGAAGATAGCCCGACCACGCCAGGTCTACACCGGAAAGCGTGGAGTCGATTACGTGTCGATCGGCGAAAGGAAGAAGGACACCGCTACTCGGTAGATCGACCGTAGGCCCATTGGCAGTCCCGGCGGAGGCCACGCGAGAAATCAGTGAACGCGGCTCCAGAAAAAGGTCCACCACTGCCCTGACGATTGCGGCTCGCCGCTCAAAGCTCGAAGCTCAAGGCTCATGCTCATCGTCGATTCGCAAATCCATATCTGGGGACCCGACACGCCCCAACGCGCCTGGCAGCCTGGCCGGGCTGCCGAGGCCCAGAAGCCATATCCCATCGACAAAGAGACGCTTCTGTTCCAGATGGACCTAGCCGGAGTTCAGGGCGTTGTCCTCGTGCCCCCCTCATGGGAAGGGGACCGCAACGACCTCGTCCTGGAAGCAGCAGCCGCCAATCCCGAGCGGTTTGCTGCGATGGGGCGGTTCGATGTCGGCGATCCCGCAAGCCGTGACCGGGTCGCTGGATGGCGGGACCAGCCCGGAATGCTTGGCATCCGACTGACGTTCCACAACGAGTACTACAGGCACTTGCTCACAGACGGGTCGGCCGACTGGTTTTGGGATGCCGCAGAACGAGCCGACATTCCTCTGATGGTGCTGGTTCCAGGCGCTCTGGATGTACTAGACAGAATCGCCGGCCGCCACCCAGGTTTGAAGCTTGCAATCGATCACGTCGGACTCGGCGCCCGTGGCAAAGCGCCCGAAGTGTTCGATGACCTGCCCGCCGTATGCGCTCTTGCCAAGCGCTCGAACGTCGCCGTAAAGGCCTCCGGGATGCCTTCACTGTCACGGCAGGAGTACCCGTTTTCCGATCTCCACGACGCCATCAAAATGCTCGTCGAGTCGTTCGGGCCCCGGCGCGTGTTTTTCGGCACAGACCTAACGCGGATGCCCTGCACGTACTACGAGTGCATCACGCTGTTTACCCAGCACCTTCCCTGGCTGAAGGGAGAGGACCTGGAATGGGTGATGGGCCGAGGCGTTTGTGAATGGCTGCGTTGGGATGCGCTAAGCCCGAAGGACCAGAACTAGCCCCGGATCCTGCCCTCCGAACCCGATTCACTCCTGGGCCCAATGGCTCCGCCCGGGCGTACCCCGTACGGTAGCGGAATGAACGAGCTGGCGGGCGTGATCGATCGGCATCGAACCAAGGTCGCGGTCTGGTTCGCAGTCATAGTCTTCGCCTACTACTACAAGGCCGTCCTCTTCGGATTCTTTGGCCACGTGCTCGGGATAGACTTCCTCGGCTCAACATGGGTCCGGGGGATCTCGATCGACCACTGGATCGAAATCGTCATCTACTGCCCGCTGCTCTGGCTGGCCCTCCACCAGGTCAATGCTGACGTTTTCGGCGACCTTCCGGCTGACCCTGAGGAGAGTCAAGTCCAACGGCGGCGCCAGCTGATCGGTGAATTCGCCATCGCTCTGGTGATCTACGGCACCGGGGTTCACATCGCGAACGCGATTGAGATATTCGCCCGCGAACACCAGGGGATCGAGACCGGCGAAATCTATGACCTCGTCTACTTCATAGATGAGGGGATGTCGCACTATCTGCAGTTCGTTCCGCTGTTCTTTGTCATCGGGTGGTTCCTCGGTCCCCCCACTGTGATGTGGCTCGCTCTGGCCGCCTTCGTCCGTTGGCGCCGCTTCCGGCGGGTCCGGGCTTTGGCCCTCGACGACTTCTTGTTCCGCTACGCAGTCGCTTTCTGCGTCACACTTCCGCTGGCCCAGCTCGCCTACCTGATCGAGTTCGGTTCGTTCGCGCAGCCCTCCGGTCTCGGGGACTCGAGGCTCAAGATTGTCGCTGTCGGCGCCGTGGTCCTGACTGTCCTGGGGACAGCGCTTTTCAAACTTTCGGAGCCGCTCTGGAATCCCGCGAGTCGCACGGTGACCGGAACGGGTAGTGCAGGCTAGGAAAGGTTCGTTATTGCCTCGCGGGCCTGGCCCGGCCAGTCCGTTACCAGGCCATCGACCAACTTCAGTTTGGCCGGCTCCGGGCGCTCCTTCTTGCACCATGAGTAGACCAGCAGGCCGCAAGCGCGGGCCTCAGCAACGAAATCGGGCTTGATAACGGACCAGTGCGCCGATATTCCCCGGGCGCCCACACGCCGAGCGTCCTCGAGGAATCGCGTACGCTCGGAAGGGCGGCGTGCGTCTCGAAGCAAGGACGCCTCGACCTCGGGTGCGACCTCGGCAGCGTGTGTTACCGCATCGGTGCTCTTGACCCAGAAAAGCGCCCGATCTTCCAGCCCCTGCTTACGAACCTCCCCAATCACGGCCTCAGCCGCCGTCGGATCCTTAACGTCGATCGCGATGCGCTGGTCGTCTGCGAGAGCCGCTAGGGCATCGGCGAGGCCCGGAATTGTCTCGTCGCCGTCCCGGAGCCTGACCCGGTTCACGCTCTCCAACGGCGTTCGGTTGAGCCGCCGAAACTTCCAGGTCGTGCGCCAGAGCCAGTTGTCGTGGAGAAGCACCGGGTAACCGTCACTCGTCAGACGAACATCGACTTCGACCGCTTCTGCCCCGAGCCGCGCCGCCACCCGAATCCCCTCCAGACTGTTCTCAGCGGCGTCCAGAGGACAGGTTCTATGGGCGATTACAATTGGCGGCATGGGCAATCCTAGATCGAGAGTGGCGAGCGGTTCCTTCAAATTGGCCCTGGCTCGCGAAGGGGTGAGGGGTGAGTAAGCTTAGACCCTCAGCGGACGCCAGCAGGTCGTGCAAGGATGGCATCTCGACCATCGATGTGCCCCCCTGGTAGTCGTTAACCGGTCATCACCAGAGGGACCTCTACACTTCGTTTCCGGCTCACCTCTTGAATTCTGGCGGCTACGAGTGCAATAGTCCGGCGCAACCCCGTGACGCGATGCGGGCGGAGACAACACGAAGGAGCGACGGATGGCTCAGTCCGACCCACCTTTCAAACGCGTGCTTATCGCTAACCGCGGGGAGATCGCGATCCGCGTTGCCCGGGCCGCGACCGGACTTGGCATCGAGACCGTCGGCGTATTCGCACCCGTTGACTCTCTTTCCCTTCATACCCGATCGACCGACCGTGCCCTGGAGATCGGGGCTCAAGAAGACGCCGGCAATGCTGTCGACACCTATCTCGACATTCGTGAGCTCATTCGGGTCGCGATAGAGAACGACTGCGACTGCATTCATCCGGGTTACGGATTCCTATCTGAGAACGCCACCTTTGCAGAGCGTTGCCAAGCCGAGGGCCTCACGTTCATTGGGCCATCTCCCAAGACCCTGTCCTTGTTCGGAGACAAGATCCGGGCGCGAGCTTTCGCGGCGTCTCTCGGCGTTCCCGTCGTGCCCGGGAGCTCGCAGGCTGTGGCATCACTCGAAGACGCTTCGCCTGTCGCCGAGGACCTCGGCTACCCCATCATGCTGAAGGCTGCCGCCGGCGGCGGCGGCCGGGGAATGCGCCTTGTCGAGCGCGCCGAGGCCCTCGCCGAGTCCTTCGACCGTTGCCGAAGCGAAGCCCAGGCCGCCTTCGGTGATGGGTCTCTGTTCGTCGAAAAGCTCGTGCACCGCCCCCGTCACATAGAGGTGCAAATCCTCGCCGATTCGAATGGGGGGGTGATTCATCTCCACGAACGAGACTGCTCGGTGCAGCAGCGGAACCAGAAGGTCGTAGAGATCGCTCCGGCCCCTATGTTGGATGGCTTCCTGCGGGAGAGGATCCTTGCCGACGCTGCCAAGCTCACCAGGGCGGCGGAATATGTGAACGCAGGCACGGTGGAGTTCCTGGTCTCGCCGGAAACGGGAGAGCACTACTTCATGGAATGCAACCCCAGGCTTCAGGTCGAACACACCGTCACAGAACAGGTGACCGGAATCGATATCGTCGAGACCCAGTTTCTCCTCGCCTCGGGCGCGACGCTTCAATCGATTGGCCTCGAAGATCAGGCCTCCGTTGGCGACCCTCAAGGATACGCAGTCCAGGCGAGAGTCGTCGCCCGGGGGACCGGCGCGATCTCCGGCTACAAGGAGCCGACCGGGCCGGGCGTGAGGGTCGATGCCTCAGGTTACCTGGGTTACACACCGCCGCTGCAGTTCGACCCTCTGCTCGCCAAGGTGGTCGGCTCCTCCAATTCCTCCGCAACGTTCATCTCCGCAGTCAACCGAACGCTGCGAGCGCTCGACGTCTTCCACGTGGCAGGCTTGCCCACCAACATTCCCCAGTTACGAGCGATACTGGCCCACCCGATCGTCCGGGCCGGCGATGCGCGAACGACCTTCCTCGCCGAACAGCCGGAAATAGCGAACGCACGCTCTGCCAGCGAAAACAGTGTGATGGCCCTGCTCAAGAGCCACACTCCCGCTCAGGGCCACGGGTCGTCGCAGGGGGGCTCGCTGGTCTCTTCACTCACAGTCCACGAAGGACAATTCGCAGCCGAGAGCCCTTCGTCCGGTGAAGTCATCGAACTGAGAGTGGAAGAGGGGGACGCAGTTGCGGAAGGTGACGTCATCCTGGTGATCAGCGCCATGAAGATGGAGACGGTTGTCTTTGCGCCCTGCGATGGACTGGTTGCAGCGGTTGGACCGCTGCAACCAGGAGAGGCAGTGGAGGCCGGCCAGGTCGTGGCTGTGATCGCACCATCTGCCACCGCTCCCAGCACGCGCTCGCCGGTCCAGGCCACCGCTGACGTGACGTGGTCCCCGCTGCTCGAGCAGATCGGGAGCATGCAGAGCGCAGCCAGCGCGCGGCTCGCACCCGGCTCCTTAGACCCAGGTGTGGTTCGCCAGCGGGACAGGGGCAAGCTCACGTGCCGGGAGCGGATATCCCTGCTGCTGGACGACGGCTCTTTCCGCGAGGTTGGCAGCGTGGCCGGTTTCGCCTCTTACGACGACGAAGGACGAGTTGCCGACTTCACGCCCGCCAACATGGTCGGCGGCTGGGGCAAGATCAACGGGCGCACGGCAGTGGTCTGCGCCGACGATTTCACATCTCGCGGAGGGCACTCCGACGGGGCAATCGCCGAGAAAAGCCGTTACCTTGACAACCTCTCGCTCCAGCTTCGCGCTCCCTCGATACGCCTGCTGGATGGCTCATCTGGCGGTGGAAGCGTGGCCGCTATGGTCCCGGCCCAGAAATCAGAGGGGGAGAGCAGTGCCAAGGAAAGTCGTGGTGCCATTACGGCGGGTCGGCCAAGGGTCACCGGCGGAGGCGGTTCGTATCTGCCTGGTCATCTCGGCAGCACCATGTATACGGAGCAGCTGGCGACTGTGCCAGTGATCAACATGCTCCTGGGGAGCGTGGTTGGGATCGGTGCCGCGAAGGCGGTGCTTGGTCACTTCTCGGTAATGGTCCGCGACATCGCCCAGCTGTTCGTCGCCGGCCCACCCGTCGTTAGTCATGCGATGGGCTACGACATCTCAAAAGAAGAGCTCGGCGATTGGCGGATTCACTGCCGCAACGGCTCCGTGGACAACCTCGCCGAGACCGAAGAAGAGGCGGCCGAAATGGTTCGGCGCTTCTTGTCATACCTGCCCACGAACGTCTACGAGCCGCCACCGGTCCTGCCGCCGGACCCGGCTGATCCGGCCGACCGCCAGGAGGAAGATCTCTTCACGATCATCCCACGCAAACGAACAACGACTTTCGATATCCGCAAAGCGATCAAGCTGATGGCGGACCGGGACTCGTTCTTCGAACTCGGTCCTTTGTGGGCCACGGACCAGGTCACCGGATTCGTCCGGTTCAACGGACACCCGCTCGGCGTCATCGCGTCGGACAGCCAGCACATCAATGGCGGGGCCCTTACCGCAGACGGCTGCGACAAGCTAATTCGCCACCTCGACCTCTGCGACCTGTTCCACATCCCGGTCCTCAACCTGGTCGACAATCCGGGTTTCGCCGTCGGGGTGGAGCACGAAAAGACGGGTACCATTCGTAAGGGCGGCGAGTGGATGATCGCGTTCGCCCAGGTGAGTGTGCCGATCTTCACGGTTCTGATGCGACGAAGCTTCGGCGTCGCCGGGAATAACTACGCGACACCGCGGGCAGATCCATCCGTACGTGTCACCTGGCCCGCCGCCGATGTCGGCGGCATTCCCCCCGAGGGGGGAATCGAAGCCGCGTACAAGCGGCAGCTGGCCGAAGCAGTGGATCCCGTGGCTTTGCGAGCCGAGCTGAACGAGCGGATCGAGAGCGTCCGCGGTCCCATGGGCCCCGCCTCTCGCTTCCAGATCGAGGAGATAATCGACCCTCGGGATACGCGCCGCTTCGTCTGTGAATGGGTAGAGACCGCCTACCAGGTCGTCTCACAACCGTCCCATTTGGTACCCCGGCCTCAGCAGTTCCGGCCGTAGATGCGGCCGAGAATCGACCTATGCTGGAAAAGATGGACAGCCTCGAGCGAATCCGGGACGAAATCATCGACTGCCGAAAGTGCCCAAGGCTCGTCGTCTGGCGAGAGTCGGTCGCGGTCGAAAAGCGGGCCTCGTTCGCCCACGAGGAGTACTGGGGTCGCCCCGTGCCGGGTTTTGGTGATCCGTCTGCGAGCCTTGTGATCGTCGAACTTGCACCGGCCGCCCACGGAGGCAATCGCACCGGACGGGTGTTCACCGGTGACCGTTCCGGAGGCTGGTTTTTCCGGGCACTTCACAAGGCGGGCTTCGCTAACCAGCCATCGAGCCGAAGCGGGGCCGACGGCCTTCAACTGTACGACGCTTACGTCTCCGCGGTGGTTCGCTGTGCGCCCCCGTCCAACAAGCCAAGCGTGGCGAAGCGGAATACTTGCATTCCCTACCTCGAGCGGGAATTGGCAGAGCTTGGAGCGGCGAGAGTGATCATCGCGCTCGGGCGGTTCGCCCAAGCGGCAATCGCCCGCATGGCCGGCATCAGACCTCGGCCTCGATTTAGACACGGAGTCGAGGGTCCACTGCCCGACGGTCGCACGTTGATCTGCTCGTACCACCCAAGCCAGCAGAACACCTTCACCGGGAAGCTCACCGAGGAGATATTCGAGGCAGTCTTCCGGCGCGCGCGGGTGCTGATCGCTGAACACTGACTACACCCCCGACGCCGGCACTTCGCCGCAACCTGCGCCTGGGTTAGGTTGGAATCGGCCCGAAGTCGTGCCGCGGCCCGTGATTATCGGAGTACCCACAATGTCCGTCCTACTCAGAGCGGCTCTAAGAAGACTTCGACGATGGATTACCACCCGACAAAGGGCCAAGCTAGTGAGCCGTTCAGGGCAGTCCCGCCTGGGTCCAAGCCGCCAGGCAGCTCCATATTCGAACACGGAAACCCCTAGGCACGCCGCCGCCCCCGTCGACGTCATTTACATCGCCGGCCATGGGCGGTCCGGCAGCACTCTGCTCAACGTGCTACTGGGCCATGTTAAGGGGGTCTTCGCGGGGAGTGAGCTCTGGATCACCTGGCAGCAGGGCTTGGAAAACGTGGACTGTGCGTGCGGCGTCGATTTTTCGGAGTGCGAACTCTGGCAGGGCGTGTTCCAGGAGATCTCGAACGGCTGGGAGGACGGGAAAGCCAGGAAGATCGACTCACTCCGATGGCCACCCTACTGGATAGTCGCCTGGTTGGTGCGCACACACTTACTGTCGCGAAAGCTTTATCGGCGACAGCAGAATTGGGCCAGCGAGCTTGCTCAGCTGTATCGCGGCATCCAGCGAACAAGTGGTGATGCCGCAATAGTCGATGCTTCCAAGCTGACTTCCAACGCCGTTGGCCTTCTCTCCAGAAAGGATGTTTCTCTCCACGTTGTCCACCTCGTCCGCGATAGCAGGGGGACCGTCTACTCCTTGACCAAGCGGGGACCGTGGGCTGGGAGGACGGGCTCTGCACGGGCGGCATTGAGTTGGACCCGTGCGAATCTCGGACCGCTTTCCCTGAGGCCCTTCGCTGCCAGCTACACGCTTCTGCGGTACGAGGATCTGGTCGAAGACCCAAACGGCTCCATCACCAGGATTCTTGACAAGGTGCCGGGGCTAAGGGCAGAAGTTGAGATACCGGGGGGCGAATTCGCCGTAGAGCGCCACCACGCAATATCTGGCAATCGCGGAGTGCGCAGCGAGACTACGCTCGAGGTCAGGCTGGACGAGCGTTGGTATCGGGAATCGCCGCTCAAACAGAAGATCGTCGTCACCTCTCTTACATGGCCTCTACTGCTCTTCTTCCGGTATCCACTGTCGCCGATGCGCCTATCCGACCAAGAGAAGGATCCGCCTTGAGCACGTCCGAGTACTGCCAAGTTTCGCTTATGTCTTCTTAAGTACGTACTCACACCGGGTCCTCCCGGCTACGGTATTGGTGACGGATGAGGACCATTGCGTTCGACTAGACTCCAGATCTCGAGAACGGCCAGGAGAAACTACACGGCACTATCATCGACCCCGGTCAACGCCATCTACATTGCTGGCTTCGGCCGCAAAAGCAGCCCCCCCGTTCAACGTCTTCTGGGGCAAGTCGTTGGCAGGCCGTGGAATTGATCCTGGAGTTCAGCTACCGCGTGAGAGCGACCAACCGGGACCTGCTTTCGCGCCTCCTCCGGGATGAACCAGCCGTCACCAGGCCGGACGTTTATTGGAAGCTGCTAGCCGCGGGCGAAGGGAAACGGAAACCCTCTTCGCTTCCGCCTGCCGGAGAGCATTCTCTATGAGCTTCCACCGGGGGCCAGAGCAGCCGCCCGTCTCTCACTCGGGCAATATCAACCGCTTTTACGTCTTCCGATTCTTCGCAAGTTTCCAGCTCTGGATGCCGATCTGGGTGGTATACCTCATTGAGGAGCGGGGACTTTCCCTCACGCAGGTAACAGCGCTCGACGCGCCATTCTGGATTTGGCTGATCCTGATGGAGGTGCCCACCGGGGCCATCGCCGACCGCTGGGGGCACAAGATCTCCCTCACGTGGGGTTCCTTCGTCTACGCCTTGGCCCTGCTCATCTTCGGCTTGGCTGGGACATTCCCCCTCCTCCTCGGCTCCTACCTCGTCTGGGCTTCGGCCATGACACTCTTCTCCGGCGCCGACGCGGCATTCTTCTACGACTCACTCAAGGCCGCGGGCAGAGAGGAGGACTACCAGAAGCTCTGGGGTCGCGCGCGAGCGGTCCAGTCGGGAGGCACCGTACTGGGGCTCCTCATCGGAGCACCTCTGGCTGCCGCCACGAATCTCTGGTTCCCGATCGTGCTGAGCGCGGGTCTGATGGCCGTTTCCGGCCTGGTCAGTCTCACTTTTCGGGAGCCACCGCATGCTGACGAGGACGACGAGCAGTTGGGATATGTCGCGGGTACCGTCCAGGCGTTCAAAGTAGCCTTCGGCCGGGCGGCAGTGCGAACGATGCTTCTCCTCATGGCCGTTGTGTTCGGCGTGGGCGTGAGCATGCAGATCCTCGCTCAGCCGTTCCTCCTCAGCCACGAGGTCAGCGTAAGTAACTTCGGCTGGTTCCTCATCCCGGGCCAACTTCTGGCCATCGCGGCTTCGCTCACGGCTTACCGCTTTACGTCCACCTTCGGAGTCACACGGATGGTGATTCTGATGCCGCTCGTCGTAATGACGGCGGCCGTTGGCCTCGGCGCCTGGGATTCGCTCGGGGCATTCGTGTTCTACCCGGTTTCAACTGCAATTTTCGCGATGAGTTTTCCGCTTATCTCCGATTATCTCAACCGCAGGATCCCAAGCTCTAACAGGGCCACTATCCTGTCGATCTACCAGCTGCTGTTTAGCCTTGTAATCGCCGGCATGGAGCCGTTTCTCGGAGCCCTCGGCGACCACCAGGGCCTGCCCTTCTCGTACCGGTTAGCGGCCCTCGTCCTGGCTGTGCTGGCGGCTCCTCTTCTGGCCCTCTGGCTGAGGGCGGATCGCGACGATGACCCATCCGGTGGCGAGAGGCAAGTCCTCACGTCCCAGACAAAGGCGGCCGAGGGAGGATAGCCACCGACGTTGAAGACCGAACCTCCTTTCCCGATAGTGGGTCAATGACCGGAGAGCCCGAAGCGCGGCGTGACGCGATCGCCGCACTCGTCCCACCGTTGCTCAAGGCCCTCGAGACACTTGGCCTGGTCACTCGCTACCTGCATCCGCCGAATCTGCCCCGTCTCGTCGAGTCGGTGAAGGACGTCGTGGCGCCCGTGCGGGAGGCACGCGACGGCCTCTACAGCGCCGCCTGGCCCGAAGACCTCCACTCTCTCAGAGACCGACTGGACTCCGCGGCGAAGTACGTCTGCCTGGCATTCGACGGTCTTGCCGAGGCCGCGGCCGATCCGAACGGCCTCCTCAATGCGTTCCGGGCGATGCGAAATAACACAAGGGCGATGGAGGCGCTGTATCCACTGGCAAACCACCTGCCCCCCATCAGTCGGTTCTTCATCGACGATGACCGGCGTACCGACGAGTCGCTCCTAGCCCGGCTGTCGAATTCGGATCCCAAACGAGATGAGGTGGGGATCACCCACATCGACAATGCCCGCGAGAACAGGGGGGGCTACTCCGTATACGTCCCCGAGTACTACGAACCGGATAAGGCCCACCCCCTTGTCGTTACCCTCCACGGCGGGTCCGGACACGGGGCCGACTTCCTTTGGACCTGGCTCCGCACCGCTCGCAGCCGCGGGGTCATCCTTCTCAGTCCCACATCTGTCGAGAGGACCTGGGCCCTCGGGGGCCCAGACGTGGACAGTCTACGAATCCATGAGTTGGTATCTGACGCCCGAGAGCAATGGAACATCGACCCGTCGAAGCTGCTGCTCACCGGCATGAGCGATGGGGGAACTTTTGGCCTCATCTCCGGTCTGCGAGACGATTCACCGTTCACCCATCTCGCACCGAGTTCGACCGGATTCCACTCGGTTCTTCTCCAAAACAGGAAGGGAAGACGGCTCAAAGGCCTGCCGATCTACCTGATCCATGGCGCACTCGACTGGATGTTCCCCGTAGATCGCGCAAGGACCGCCAGTACAGTTCTTGAGAATGCGGGTGCGGACATCACTTACCGGGAGATAGAGGACCTGTCCCACACTTACCCCCAGGATGAGAACCCGCGCATCATGGACTGGTTCCTCGGAGCAAATTGACGGGGCGACAGATAGTCAACAATCCCCCAACGATCACTCGCCCACTAGCAGAGTCCGATTAAGTCACCTGTCCTTAAGAGGCCGGCGAGTTCGCCGGCCTCTCTTTCGTTCCCCGGAAGAAGGGACCAGAATTACCAGTCGACCTTGACAATCGTCCTGTCTTCTTCGTGTGGCGGCCGGTGTGATTGGTAGCGCACCGACGGCCGGTCATCGTGTCGTCCCCCGCCACTCAGAGCAAAGCTGCTCTTTGACAGTTTCTGTTTCTGTATGTTGATGTCTGACTCGACGTTCTCGGTATCTCCAAAGAAGATTGCACCGGCCGGACACGCATCCGCGCAGGCCGGCTGCAGCCCCACCTCGAGTCGGGACGAGCAAAGGTCGCAGATCGACACGATCCGGGTCTCGGTGTCCATCGCAATCACGCCATAGGGACAGGCCGGCAGGCACAGCTCGCAGCCGGTGCAGTTATCGTCAACGATCACCACGATCCCGTTGCCCCTCTTTTCGACGGCATCGAAAGGGCATGACTCGATGCACGGCGGGTTGACGCAGTGCTGGCACATCCGAGGTTGGAAGTACATCCAGACGTTCGGGTAGACACCGGCCGGAATATCATGGTGACCCGACCCGACCGTGGGGACTTTCAGTCTTTGAACCGGTCTCGGATCGCCGTGTTCCTGCTGGCAGACAATCGAACAAGCGTGGCATCCGATACATCGATCTATATCGATAAGCAGCGCCAGTTGAGCCGCCGCAATCCCGTTTCGTTCTGCTGTTGCGGTCATGCTTCCGCCTTCCTCATCTCGACCCAGACATCGTGAAGAGCCGCGTTGGGGTCGGCCCCGGTGATCGGGTTCATCGCCACATGGGCTGGGTTCGTGACATCCCCACTCACCAGCTCCCCCATCGCACCGTCGATGAAACTACTTCGTCGCCAGCCTTGCATCACGGCAACTGTGCCAGGCCTCATGCCCTCGCTGTACCTCGCGTGCAGCTTGACGCTCCCGAGCCGGTTGTAGAGCTCGACAACATCGTTCTCGGCGACCCCCCTCGCCCCGGCATCGATCGGGTTCACCGTTACATAGGGGTCCGGGATCAGTTCTTGGAATGTACTGTTCTCATTTAGAGCCGCGTTGGGGAAGAACTTCGAATGGTAGCTCACAAGGCTGAGCGGGAGCTCTTCGCCGGGCAGGTCGTAATGCTCTCGCGGGCGTTCTTTGTAGGTCGGGAGGGCCTCTCCGAGATCAGCGCATTCCTCGGTGTAATACTCGAGTCTCTTTGACGGCGTTCGGAACTGCGCTTGCGCCCACTCGACGTGAGGATGCTCTGGAGTGGCACCCGGATTAAAGCCCTCCCAGACAAGCATCTTTTCCTCTTTTATCCGCTCGAAGCTGACACCCGGAACCGTCTCCCACATCTTCGGCAGCAAAGCTGCCTCGTCGAGATCCAGGAAGTGTTCGGCCCAACCCATCTGGATGCCGAGCCCGCAGTAGAAGTCGAAATCCGATCTCGCTTCGCCGACCGGGTCAATCACTTTGGGCATGTACTGGATGAGATTTCCGTAATAGCCCGGCATGCAAACGCCTTCCTTCTCATAAGGCGTCACCGCGGGCAGGACGTAGTCCGCCATCTTGGCCGCATCCGACATGACAAGCTCGGGAATCACGATCAGGTCGATATTCGGTAGAACGTCACTGATGGTCTTCGCCTGGCCCGGCCACTGGCCGACCCAGTTCATCCCGCCCATCAGCAGAGCCTTGATCGGGTACGCTCCGTAACCCGGAATCTCCTCTCCGGCCGCAGCCTTCAGAAACGTGAGTCCATCGAGAGTAGTTTCCGGAACTGTATCCGTGAGCCTGGGCACAGCGTTTCGATTGAGAGGTGGAGCCTGGAATGAGGAGATGGCGCTCACGCCCCCACCGGGCCGACCGAGGTTCCCAGTCATCGCGGCGAGAGTCATCATCAGGCGCTCGGCGTGGTGAGCGTGGAAGGTGCGGCCGATGCCCCATCCCTTCTTGATGGCGCCCGGCTCGGCAGCCGCATACTCAAGTGCCAGCTGGCGGATCGCCTCCGCTGGCACGCCCGTTATCTCGGCCGCCCGCTCGGGGGTGTAACCAAGCGCCTCGTCGACGAGCAATTGGTGTGCCGTCGAACAGGCCACCCCATTGACGTCTCGACTCCCCATCAGGGAGGGCTCCACACCAGCTTCGTCCGCAGGCTTCGCCTGCCGGGTCGCCTCGTCCCAGACCATGAACTTGTCCGGATCTCCGCCCTCTGTGACGTCGGATTCCCTCAGGATCTGACCGTTGTCCTGCCTCACGAGGAAGGGACCGTTGGTGTGGCGGCGCATGTACTCGAGGTCGGTTAGCTCTTCGAGATGGATGATAGCCACCATCGCCAGAGCCAGGGCGGCGTCCGTCCCAACCTTCACCGGGATCCACTGGTCCGACATTGCGGCAGTCGTGGTGAAGAGGGGATCGATCGTGACGAGCTTCGCTCCTCGCTCGCGGGCAGCGATAAGGTGCTTCATCTGCAACTGTTCGGTCTCCGCGGTGTTGGCGGCCCAGAAGATCACCATGTTGGAATTCAGGGCAAGGTCCTCCATGGCGTGTCCGCCCGGCGCCTGCTGAGCGCCAGGCGTCCCTGTTGGGTCGGTCCAGTTCTTCCAACCCGTGGAGCGAGCTGCTCCGACGGGGCTATCGCCATGTGCACCGATAAAGCTGATGCGTGTCGCCCCGAGAAGCTGACCGAAGCGCTGGCCGGCGACACCCGCTCGGTCGAATACAGCGATGGACTTGTGCCCATGTTTCTCTTTGATCTGGGTGAGCTTTACGGCGATATCAGCCAGCGCCTTATCCCACGAGACCCTCTCCCAGTTACCTTCCCCCCGCTCCCCCGCTCGCTTCAGAGGAAACTGGAGCCGATGGGGGCTGTGAATCCGTTCTGGCCAGACCGATCCCTTGGCACAGAAGCTACCGGGGATGACAGGCTCGAACCTCACGACCTTCCCGTCTTTCACATGGGCATAGACCGGACAGCTGCCACCAAGGCATGCACCGACCATCGGGCAGGCCGTCTGAACCACCTGGGTGCCGCCCGCGGCCTCCGAGCGAGCTTCGATATTCGTGTCGACTGTCATTTCAACCTCCGGGCTGTGTGTTCGGTTCGAACAGGATAGAGAGAGTCACCGGCCGATTCTATTGCCTTCCCGCAGGGAGAGGAGATAAGTCTGCCTCAAGATCGTAGGTACCGGAACGGCCCCGCAGTGGTGATTGCCAGAGTTCGACGTCGAGCGAGGCTTCGACAAGTCAACGGAAAACCAACAGATTTGCCCGGGTGCCCCCTCACTAAGGCGGCCCGGGTGTAAGTTCGACCGGATGGGGAACGACGGGGGCTCGAACCACTTTCGCGTCGGCGAGACGGTGGCACTGCGCTACATCACTAGAAACGGCAAGCCCGGCATGTCCTGGCCCTTCAGGGTGGTTTCGGACACCGAGGACCTGGTCGCCCTGCACATTCCCGCCGGAGCCACCTACGCAAGATGGGGCCGTTCACTGTCGCCACCACTTCAACGAGCGTCACTCGAGCCCAAGACGTGGCGACGGGAAATCCTCCGCCTCATGTACCCGGGGCGCAATCACTCGATATGGCTCTTCTGGGCCGAAGAGGAGGGCGAACGAGAATTCTCGGCCTACTATGTTAATTTCGAAGAGCCATTTCGCCGCACTCCCATCGGCTTCGACACCAACGACCACACCCTCGACATCGTCGTGACCCCTACCCTGAGCTGGCGTTGGAAAGACGAGCCGGAATTCGAAGAACGGGTCCGTCAGGGTATCTATACGCCCGAGCTGGCGAGGATGATTCGGAAAGAAGCGCGCACGGTGGTTGAAGCAATCGAACGGTGCGAAGCGCCGTTCAGCGATGGCTGGGAAAAGTGGCAGCCCGACCCAACCTGGGAAGTTCCGGTCCTGCCCGAGGGTTGGGATAGCGCCCCGGCAATGCAGTGGGAGGATCGCGTGAAGGCCTACGGGGACGCCCGAGGCTGAAGTCCGGCCTGGCTGACGTTTCGCGCACAGAGCCTGGTTACACCAACATCCCCGGGCTCGAACTCGAGGGCAAGCGCTTCAGACAGCCCAGCCACCGCGTACTTGCTCACGTGATATCCAATTGTGTTGATGGGCGCTGCGAACACTCCGATAAACGACGCGGTGTTGACAACGTGGCCGTCACCGTCTGGCCAAGCATCCTGGGGACAAAGGCCTCCACCCCGTTGACAACCCTTCTCAGGTTCACCTCGAGGAGCCAATTCCAATCCACCCACGTCATCTCGAGCGCCGATTTGAAGAAAAGCACCCCTGTGTTATTACACAGAACAGCAACCTCGCCGAATTCAGAGAGGGTGGGCGGAACGCTTGTCGGATTGGACTAAGCCGAACAGGTCTCAGGCGTCAGCGACCGCCCGGACAATCGCAGCGCGGGCCAGCTCCGTGTCACGGCCCAGGAGATACTGGTAGCGCTTACCCTCGCGCGTGACGACGATAAGTTTCTTCGGCCGCGCGGAAACGAGGACCTCAGCAACGTTCTCAAGACGAACCTGCTGAACTCGCTTCTTGACCTTAGACTCGATGCGGTCCGAGAAAACCTCGAACAGCAACCCAGGGGCCTCGGCCGTAAATACAGGGTCGTCGGACACGGGTCCTCCATCTTCGGGCGCAAGCCCGTCTCAGAACCGCTGGACCCACCTCCCCACAACCAGGCCCGGCAGATTCCAGTCTTGCCGCGTTCCGCGCCGGGCTACCAGCGACGGCCACCGCGGTCATCATCCCCGCTTCGGCCCCAACCACCACCACCACCACCAGGTCGGCTACCGCCGCCGGCCGGGCGGAAGCAATCGCTGCAGTAGACGGGCCGATCGCCACGCGGCTCAAATGGAACGCGCGCTGACCCACCGCAATTCGCGCAAGTGGTCGTGAACATTTCACGGGAACCACCGCCGCCCCGGCTCTCACGCCGCACATTCCGGCATTCAGTGCACCGCCTGGGTTCGTTCGTAAAGCCCTTCGAGGCATGGAATTCCTGCTCACCGGCGGTAAACGTGAAGGGGTTGCCGCAATCGGCACACGTAAGGCTTTTGTCGGTGTATGGCACTCGACAACCTCCAAGGAGTTGTTGGATCCCGTCGGTCTATCGAGCGCCAAATCGAGGGAAGCTCTACTGGGGAGACGATGGAACGAGGAAACCCTCGTCCAGTGTACGCGGTTTCAGGGTTGTTGGAAGCATGGCCCCCCCTATCGCGCCCTCTCGCGTATCGATTGCGGCGAGCCCCGCAGGGGCCACGCGCTATACTTTTGCGATGGCCTACCACATGACCGCCGACGAGTTTCGCCGGTATGGCAAGGAGTTGATTGACTGGTTGGCCGACTACTGGGAAAAAGTGGACGATTTGCCGATTCAGCCCGAGGTTGAGCCGGGAACAGTCCGTTCCCGCTTGCCGATGTCGGCTCCCGAAAAGCCCGAAGCTTTCGTGGACGTACTCAGAGACCTCGATCGTATCGTAATGCCCGCTCTGTTCCACTGGCAGTCGCCCGGTTTCTTTGGCTACTTCCCCGCGAACTCATCATTCCCGTCGATACTCGGCGAGCTGGCCTCCGCGGGATTGGCTCAACAGGGAATGCTCTGGTCGACCAGCCCCGCCGCCACCGAGATAGAGGCTCACTTGATGGATTGGCTGGTCGACCTGCTGGGTCTCCCGGAGCTCTGGAAGACATCATCCAAAGGCGGTGGTGTGATCCAGATGAGCGCCTCTGATTCCACTCATACGGCCCTCGTCGTGGCAAGGAACTTGGCTCGACGAAAGGCACCAGTCGACCAACTCGTGGTTTACGCGTCAGAGCAGGCCCACTCGTCAATAGAGAAAGGAGCGCGGATCGCCGGCTTTGAACAAGTCTGCGCGATACCTGTCGACGATGTCTTTGCACTATCTGTAGGGGAGCTCGAATCGCAGGTCAGAACGGACCGCGAGCATGGCCTCACGCCCGCGTTTGTCTGCTCTTCGGTCGGGACCACAGGAACTACCGCAGTGGATCCGGTAAGGAGTGTGAGCGAGGTAGCGGCACGCTATGAGATGTGGCACCACGTCGATGCCGCCTACGCGGGAACAGCGATGATTTGCCCGGAGTTTCGTCATCACCAAGAAGGCCTCGAGGGGGTCGACTCGTACACGTTCAATCCCCACAAGTGGATGTTCACCAATTTTGATTGTTCGGCGTTCTTCGTCGCAGACCGCGCTCAGCTAACGGAGACGCTGAGCGTCCAGCCTCCGTACCTCCGGAACAAACCGACCGAATCGGGGGAAGTGATCGATTACAGGGACTGGCACGTCCCGCTCGGCCGCAGGTTCAGGGCGCTCAAGCTTTGGTTCGTGCTCAGGACATACGGCGCCGAAGGGATACGCCACCATGTACGCGAGCACGTGCGATTGGCCCGCTGGCTCGAAGAACAGATCAAGTCCCATCCGCGGCTGAAGCCAGTAGCGCCGTCGCCCTTCGCCCTTGTCTCATTCGCTCATGTTGAAGGCGACTCGCAGACCGACCGCCTTGCGGAAGCGATCAACGCATCGGGCCACTCCTTCGTGACGGCATCGAAACTCGGCGGGCGAAGTTTCGTTCGGGTCTCCATCGGCCAGACCCACACAGAACCGCGCCACGTTGAACGGCTCTGGGACCTGATCGCCCGGGAAGCCTGACGCTGGCCGAGCGCCATAAGCCTGTGTCTGAGATGGTTGAAGTGGAGATTTATCCTCAGGAGATCAACCCATGCAGGTGACCGGCGAGCATCGATTCACGGCCAAACCCGAACTCGTGTGGGAGATACTTCTGGACCCCGATGCACTCAAGGAGGCGATCCCCAGCTGCGAATCGATGACCGAGACCGGGCCGAATGTGTACGACGTGACTTTAAGAGTCAGTATGGCCGCTATCAAAGGCACCTACAGGGGACGGGTGGCCGTAACAAATCAGCAGCCAATCGACTCATTTCGATTGGAAATCACCGGCAAGGGGCGTTCGGGCAGCGCCACCGGGGGTGCTCGTCTCACGCTCAGCGCGGAAGAACACGGCACGGTCGTCCGCTACGATGCCGAGGTCAAAGCCCAGGGCGCACTGGCCAGGCTGGGTGGACGCCTTCTTGGTGGCACCACCCGGCTGCTACTTGGCCAGTTCTTCAAATCAATGGAGAAGCAGGTCGTCGCGAGGACTCCCTGACTCCGGCCGGCCACGCCTCAGACTTGCGGGGTGGAACCAGCGGCGTCCAACCGGCGCTTCGCTTCGTCGATCAGGTCAGTCGGAAGCGACCCCTTCGACAGGGCCGCGAGGTTCTCGTTGAGGTGGTCGACACGACTCGTCCCAACGATGGTCGTATGAAGGTCTGGCAGTGAAAGAGTGAATCGGAGCGTGAATTCGTGGCGGCTCATCCCCCCGAGGACTTCATCCAGATTCGCCTGTTCCCACCGGTCGCGGGCGGGCACGTCGCGCCGCGCCCGCCCCCAGTCGGTAGTGGCGCCCCTGGCCACGCCACCACGGATGACGATTCCGGCCCCGGCAGCGGCAGCCCTCGCTATCACGTCCTCGTGTTCGCGTTCGAGTGCCGAATAGGGAATCTGGAACTCGTCGAATACTCCCATTTCAATCTGTTCACGGATATTGGGCAGCGTCCCCGACATTCCAAGAAAGCGCACCTTGCCCTCGTCCCTGAGCTTGACCAGTTCGGCGAGACCACCGTTCTCTTCGAGATCTGCCCGCGAGGGGCTCGCGTGGAACTGCACGATGTCGATGTGGTCTGTCTTCATCCGCCGAAGACTCTGTTCGACACCGGCCCGAACATTCTCCGCTGTGAAGACGTGCCGTGGCCGTTCTCCCGGCTCGGGCGGGGGAGCTCCAACTGCGCAGCCGCACTTCGAGGCAAGGAAGTATTCGTTGCGCCTGTGCGGAATCGTCTGACCAATCCGCTTCTCGCTTATTCCGTAGTCGGGTGACGTGTCGATAAAATTGATCCCGGCGTCGAGGACGGCGTTCAAAACTGAACCAGCTTCTTCCTCGGAGAGGTCAGGCCCTCGCCACGGACCGCGGCCGGTACCCTTTCCCCGCAGCTCCATCGCACCGAATCCCAGGGTGGTGACTTCCAGTCCGGTTCGTCCAAGTGTCTTCTTGGGAAGCATGTCCTTGTCTCCTTGCGGCATTAGAACGCCACGGTCAGCCGTCCCGGTGTGGATCGGAATCCAGGGTTGCCGTCCACCTTACAGAATTAGCCAGACCTCCCGAAACTGCCGACCGTGGTGCCCCACCGCAGGGTCGGTCTGATCGCTATACTTCCCGCATTCCCAATTCCCGCAAGGTGGGACGTGGCGGAGTGCGATGGCCAGTTCAGCCCCGCTGGAAACCAGGGTTCTTTCGGTCGGACGTGGCATAGCAAGTGCCTACACTGCAAGGCTCTTGGCTGATCTGGGTGCCGAGTGCTCATGGTGGAACTGGCAGCCCGACAAAAGAAGCGAATGGCCCGAGGACGCGACTTTCCGCTCCTTTTTCGAGTATGGAATCGAGACCGTAAAGCAGCCGGCGAGCTGCAGCGAGCTGCTGGACCGACTCGATCCGCTAGCACCTTCATTCGACATTATCTTGAGTGACTTTTCGGCGACCGAGGTGGGCGAGGGCGACCTGCATGCCCGGCTCAAGGCTGGAAACCCCGCGATCATCGCCGCCAACGTCAGCCATCTCGGGCGCGGTGGGCCGTACGCGACCTGGACCGGGGACGAGGTCACCGACTATGCACTGGGCGGCTATTGGGCGATCGGCGGCGAGCCTGACCGCCCCCCCCTCCGGGTCCCCGGATACCAAGCGCAGTTCCACGGTGGCATGCAGCTCGCAATTGCGACTCTGGCGGCCCTCAGACACGCCCGGGACAGCGGTTGCGGGCAGGCGGTAGAAACTTCCTCTGTCGAGGCGATGATCGCCGCTCACTGGAGCACTACCGTCGCGTGGACCCACGAGGGGAGAATCCTCCGGCGGGAGGGCTGTGACCTTCTCGAGGCGAAGGATGGGTGGGTCTTTTTCTACGCTCTCGGCTTCTTCCCGAACCTTTTTCTTCTGATCGATCGCCCTGACCTCATGGACGACCCGCGCTGGCAGGACCTGAAGGGCCGTCGTGACAATGCGGGCGAGCTAAGAGAGATCGTGGGCGAATGGTGCAAGAACCAGAGCGCCGACTACATCGTCGAGACCAGCCAGGAGCTGAGGATGCCGGTGACCCGGATGGCAACTGCAGCTGACCTGTTGGCGGACCCGGTGCTCGCCGAGAGGCAATACTTCCGCGCGATTGCGGGCGACGCGTTACCTGGGCTCCCCTACCGATGGTCGTCAGAGTGGCCGGAGCATGGGGTCCCGAGCCGTCTCGCGTCCGCCCTTCGTTCCCCAGACACCAGTGCTCCGCCTTCGGTGGCTGGTGGGCGCGGATCGACGAGTCTGGCGGCCAATTCTGCTCTGGAGGGAACCCGAATCCTGGAGCTGACAAACAACTGGGCGGGACCTGTTGCCGCCAGACACCTCGCTGACCTCGGGGCGGATGTTACCAAGGTGGAGCTGGCAACCAGGCCTGCTACCCGCGGCAGCCACTATCCCGGCACGGAACCCGGCAAGTACCACTGGAATCGATCGGGCTACTTCAACGAGATGAACCGCAACAAACGAGGCTTGTCCCTTGACCTCTCCAAGTCACGCGGGCGCGAGCTCTTCCTGGCGCTCGTGGCCGATTCCGATGTGGTCATCGAAAACAACAGTGCCCGCGTCATGCCAAACCTCGGCCTCGGCTTTGATCAACTCCGACGAGTGAACCCCCGCCTGGTAATGGCCTCGATCTGCGGTTTCGGCGCGACCGGAGTGCGCAAAGACTGGGTAGCCTACGGATCGAATATCGAAGCCGCCTGTGGTCTTGCGGCCATGAACGGCTACGACGATGGGATTCCCCAACGCACCGGGTCTTTCGTGGCCGACCCCATCGCCGGCGCCCACGCCGCTATCGGAGTGCTCGCCGCCCTCGAGCGTCGCGATCGCACCGGCGAAGGGGCACACCTGGACATCTCCCTGACAGAATCGGCTATGCCATTCATGCTCCGTGGTTTCACTCATCTTCACGAAACTGGTCAGCTCCACCCCCGGATGGGAAATGCCGAATTGTGGGACTCGCCGGTCGGCGCCTATCGTTCGGCAGGCACGGACGACTGGGTCGCAATCGCAGTCCGAACCAACGGCCAGTGGCTGAGCCTCTCCGAGGCGGCGGGCCTCGACCCCGAGCTCGGTCGCACCAGAGCCGGGCGGATCGAGAACCGGGCCCAAATCGACAGTCTCCTGGGCGAATGGACATCCAAACTAACTCACTACGAGTGCGCCCAGAAACTGCAATCGCTCGGAATCCCTGCCGCCCCGATCCTCCTGAATTGGGAGATGCACTCCGACCCTCACCTGTTCGCTCGGGACGCCTTCATACCGATCGAGCACCCGGACACGGGAATCCTCCCTTATCCGGGATTCCCGTGGATGCTCTCGCTTACCCCCCCATCAGTCCGACGACCCGCTCCGCGATTCGGTCAGGACAACGCCTACGTGTTTCGTGAGCGCCTCGGGTTGGACGAAGAGGCCATTTACGCGCTTTACTCCGAAGGCATTACCGCTGACGCACCGATTGGACTCGTCCCTCCGACAGTGATCAACCCGAACGCCTAGCCAGGCAAAGAAAGGAATCCAAGTGCCCAACGATTACAGCACCATCCTCTTTAACGTAAGCAACAAGATCGCCCGCATAACCCTCAATCGCCCGGAAAAAAGAAATGCGCTCAGCTTCGAATTGAGGCGCGAGCTGGTCGATGCGCTTCGAGTTGCGGAGGCGGACGACTCGGTCAGCATCGTACTGCTCGATGCGGAGGGGCCCTCGTTCTGTGCCGGCTACGATATCACTCCCAATGCGGAGCGAGGCGAGCCACCTGCTGGTTGGGTGACCTCGGAGCACTTCGACAGCTGGACTGACCAGTTCGCCCGAAGTTGTCTGCGCGACTGGTTGACGATCTGGGACCTTCTCAAGCCGGTTGTGGCCAAGGTGCACGGCTACTGCCTAGCCGGCGGCACTGAGATTCTTTCGATGGCTGACATCGCATTCGTCGCAGACAATGCCTCCATCGGCTACCCGCCCATGCGAGGGATGACCACCCCCGACACGATGTACTTCCCGTGGAAGATGACCATGGCTCGAGCCAAGTACCTGCAGCTGACAGGGAACTCTGTATCCGGCAAGGAGGCCGCCGAGCTGGGCTGGGTGGCAAAGAGCTTCCCGGAGGATGAACTCGAGGAACAGGTGATGCGCGAGCTGCGCCCGATGACTGCGATCGCACCCGACCTTCTTTCGGCTAACAAGCAGGCGTTGAACCAGTCGTACGAAATCATGGGATTCCGGACGGCCCTCGGAACGGCCTGGCAGTGGCACGCGCTGAGCAGCAGGCTGCGCCCGCGTGCCGGGGACTTCGGCCGCATCTCCAGAGAGGAAGGACTCCGGGCGGCCCTCGAGTGGCGGGACGGCCCGTTCCGAAAGGAAGGCCTCTAGAAGAGGTCGAGCCCACAGCCGACATCCCAAGGCAGGAGTCGCTGTAAACTTTCCCCTCAGCGAGAAGTTAAGAGCAGGAGTAATCAGTGGAGATTGCAGCAATCCCAGACCTTGATCCCGAGATCAACGAAGTTCGAGCAGCGACGGCAAACATCGTCAACCACTACATCATCCCGAACGAGGAGAACCTCGGCTACGACAACCCGGAGCGGCCACGCCTGGCACACGAAGTCCAGGATGCAGTGAAAAAGGCCGGCCTATGGGCACCCCACCTGCCGAAAGAGTATGGAGGAATGGGAATCGGGTTCATGAAGCACGCCTTCATGAACGAGGTCCTCGCCTGGAGCCCATACTCGAATCCGCTGTTCGGAGTCGTTGCTCCGGATTCTGGCAACCAGACGATCCTCATCAAGTACGGGACGGAAGAGCAGAAGGAACGCTGGCTTAAGCCCCTCATAGACGGCGAGATCCGATCCTGTTTTTCAATGACCGAGCCGGATGCTCCGGGTTCAAGCCCATACGCAATTCAGACCAGGGCGGTTCGCGACGGCGACGAGTGGGTGATTAACGGGCGCAAGTGGTTCACTTCGGGTGCCAAGGGCGCCGCCTTTGCCATCGTGATGTGCCGCACCGAGGAAGAGGATGGCTCCGGTGGTGTGCGCGACAAGATGACGCAGATTATCGTCCCGACTGATACACCCGGCTTCAACATAGTTCGCAGCGTTCCGGTCTGGGGACGTGAAAGTAATCACTGCGAAATCGTGTACGACAACGTCCGTGTGCCCGTCACGAATCAGCTCGGCCGGACCGGAACGGGCCACCAGGCTGCCCAGGACCGGCTTGGCGCCGGGCGAGTGTTCCACTGCATGAACTCAGTCGGACAGATGTGGCGCGCCTTCGACCTGATGGTGCGAAGGTCGATAGAGAGGGAGGTCCACGGCGGCAAGCTGGAGACGAAGCAGTTCATCCAGGGATTCATCGCCGATTCGTACATCGACATCCAGGCGGCACGGCTCATGACGATCCGCACAGCCGAGGTAATCGACCGCGGTGGGGATCCGCGCACCGACATCTCGGCGATCAAGATCTTCGTCCCAGCGGCGATGGAGCGAGTCATCGACCGGGCGATCCAGGTACACGGTGCGATGGGAGTGTCGGGTGATACGCCGCTTGCCGGCATGTATACCGGCGCCCGCACGCTACGCATTGCTGACGGTCCCGACGAGGTTCACCGCATAGTGATCGCAAAGAACGTGTTCAAGCGATACCACGCCGGCGGGTCCTGGGACTTCGGCGTCTAAAGGACTGGACGACGCCAGACCAAACAGCGCTCGAAACCTACCCGCGCGGTAGTCCAAGTCCACGCGTTGCAATGATCCCCCTCTGGATCTCACTCGATCCGCCAGCGATAATCGCCGGGATCGACGCGCTCAGCGATCTCGCGATGCGCCCCTCATTCGCTTCGTAGCCCAGCGAGTCCTTGTACAGCTGCCCCCGGAGGCCAAAGAAGCTCACCGCGGCGGTATCGACCCGCCGAGTCAGCTCGCTGCTGAACAGTTTCACCATCGAGGACTCGTGATTCGGCACGAGTCCTCGATCCTGGATACCAGCTACCTGGTAGGACATCTGGCGCGCGACTTCACTGGAGAGGAAGAGGTCCGCCAAGAGCAACCGGGCGGGGCCCTCGAAGGGCTGAACCAGTTCAGCGATGTCCAGGATCCTCATCTTGAGCGCGACAGCACCAGCGATCCCGGACCGCTCGAAGTCAAGCGTCGTCATAGCGACATACCAGCCGCGATTCTCTTCGCCCACCCGATAGGCGGCCGGGACCCTGGCGTCTTCGAAGAATGTTTCGTGCAGATCCTTACCACCGGCCATGTCCGGAATCGGTCGAACGCTAATTCCCGGCGTGTCCATCGGCATGACGAAGTAGCTTATTCCCCGGTGTTTTGGAGCATCCGGGTCGGTCCGGGCGAGAAAGAAGATCCAGTTGCAGGTACCGGCACTACTAGTCCAGATCTTTTGCCCGTTGAGCACATACTCGTCTCCGTCGCGGGTGGCACGGAGTTGCAAGGAGGCCAGGTCGCTTCCGGCACTGGGCTCAGAGAACCCCTGGCAGTAGACATGTTCGCCCGCAAGGATGGGAGGTAGCAGCTCGCTCCGCTGCTCGTCGGAACCGTGGAGAATCAGAGTCGGTCCCACCATTTCGACCGCTCTTCCGCCCGGGTGCGGGCAGCGCGAAAGACCAAACTCTTCCTTCATGATGAACTGCTCCATCACGCTGAACCCGGCCCCTCCATACTTGGTCGGCCAGTGGGCGGCGAGCCAACCCTGATCGGCGACCGCATCCCGCCACGCTCGGTAGGTCTCGTCCCCGCGGCCGCCGGAATCGACCGGGAATCGACGGTGGACTCTGTACTCCTCCGGCCCTTCTGATGCAAGGAAGTCCCGGACCTCTTTGCGCCAGGCCGTCTCTCTCGGTGTGTCTTGGTAGTCCATGAGATCCCCTTACGTCCTCGTTCAGTCTTGGTTATACCCGGCGAACTACCAAGACACCCGTCGCGAAGAACGAAAGACTCGCGTATCAGTGCTCAAGAAAAAGCGCCCGTGACGGGCGCTTTTTGAACCGACCATGTTTTCCACGTCACCTAAAGACGTGAGACGACGCCGGATCGTCAGATCGAAATCGGAAGTGCCCTGAAACCGGTCGAACTCCCGATTGTCCCGCCAAAACCGGTCAGAGCTGCCACGCAGCCCAAGGCGACCAGCACGATGATCAGCGTATATTCGGCAAGGCCCTGCCCTGACTCCTTCCCCAAGTAACTCTGAAGTCTGCCGAGCGTGTGCCAAACGATACCTACACTTAGGTTCGTCACGACATCCTCCCTAGGGAACGTCCCGTCAAATCATGTTACGGCAGCCAGGCTCAGAATCTTCCGTTGCCGAGGTGGTGATTGGTGAGCCCGGCGGTTTCCCCCGAGTGACAATCTGGAAACACAGAGAGCCGGAAGGGGACACTAGGCGTCGGTCGCCACCACCGGGGGAAACCCGACCCGGTTGTTGCCGCCGACTCCCTGCTCGCCAATACTTAGGTGGCCGGGAGACCGGTTGGTTTTCTCCCGCGCGGTTCAGTTGGGGGCCGCTAGCTCAATTGGCAGAGCAGCTGACTCTTAATCAGCAGGTTGAAGGTTCGAGTCCTTCGCGGCTCACCAAATGAACGATTCTATGTTCGGAGTTGCCCATCGAGAGCGAATCGCAGTGCCGCTCACCTCAAGATGCGTCACGGTATTCCGTCGCGACGAACGCAAAAGTGTTCTGCAGTCCCATCATCTCACCCAGCCTCTGCCAAAACGGAGACTGGGTCGACCAATAGCGAACAGTGGTCACGGTCTCGAACAAATCACTCAAGAGGAGCTCAAGGGAGCGTTCATCTACCCCACGACGAACCACGTGGTACTCCACCGTGTCAGATGGGTCGGATACGTCAAATTGACCCACCGCGCGCCGTGCCCGCGTACGTAAGCCTCGCCAGTAGTTACCTTGCCCGATCCGCCAGGCGAAATACGCCAGACCACTGACCACGCGTGTGAAGCGTCCGATGCTCGGATACCAAAGCGGATCCTGCACTGTCACAAGAGCACCACCAACTAACAAGTGGCGCTTGCATACTCGCCGAATGGCCGACTCGTAGTCTGGGATGTGGTGAAGAACACTCGCATAGAGCACCCCCGAAAACCTTCGGTTGTTCAGCACGTTAAGCGACCCATCAGCATCGTATAGGGCTGCGAACCCCGGGTTCGTCCCGAACTGCTCCTCCAGTTCGCCAACTAGAGCTCTCGATACTTCAGTCGCGACGACAGAATAGCCTGCTGCGAGCACATGAACGGTGAATCCCCCGTGTCCGGCTCCGACTTCAAGCACGTCTCTGGACCGATCAGCCGCGTCGCTCGTGCCAAGCCCCTTAAGGCAAAGGGATACGAGTCGGGCATTGAGGGAAGCATGGTTCAAATGAGGGGATCCGCTCACAGCGCCGTATTTAGCCGGGTTATCCTGCAGGGTAGTTACAGTTTTCAAATCACAGCATTCGCCTCTCCATTCTAACGATTCTTACACCACGAAAACGATTGCGCGCGACTCGGACACAGGCGACTGGACCTGGCTGAATTCCACGATTAAGCCGACGATAGCACCGGCAAGGCCGACCACGAGCGTCATGCTCGCTGTGGGACAGCGTCGCTCGCATTGGTAACCCGCATCAAAGGCTGCAACGCCGCCGTCGTATCGAAGGCTAAGCAGGCGGGATTACCCCTTTCGACCCTGCCTCAATGCCGGGGCTCACAGCTCTGAGCCTAGCCGGAAGTCCCTGAGGGTAGACGGTTGTAGAATTACTGCGAGCGGACGCATCGGCGCCCAAGAAGGGGAAGTGTCGGAATTGGCAGACGAGCATGATTTAGGATCATGTGCCGCAAGGCGTAGGAGTTCGAGTCTCCTCTTCCCCACAAATCATCAATCGCTGATATAGTACGCCTTCAATAGACGGGGGGGCCCTGTGGGTCCCGCGAAGGAGGAGTGATGCCCCTTCTCGAAGTGAAGGATCTTCGCACCTACTTCTATACACAGGAAGGAACCGTCAAGGCAGTCGACGGGACCTCCTACAACGTAGAAGAAGGTGAGACCCTGGGGCTCGTGGGCGAGTCTGGTTGCGGCAAGAGCGTGTCGGCGCTCTCCATCCTGAAGTTGATACCTCAGCCACCGGGGAAGATTGTCTCAGGGGAAATCATTTTCCAGGGTCGCGACATTCTTAAGCTCGACGAGGATGCCACTCGGAAAATCCGTGGCAACGAGATCGCAATGGTCTTCCAGGAGCCAATGACCTCCCTCAATCCCGTGTTGACCATCGGCCGTCAGATGACCGAGTCTCTCGAACTCCACATGGACCTCCATGGCAAGGCTGCACGAGCGCGAGCCGCAGAGCTTCTCGAGATGGTCGGAATCCCAGAGGCGGACGGTCGCCTCGACGACTATCCTCATCAGTTCTCTGGAGGGATGCGTCAGCGCGTGATGATCGCGATGGCGATGAGCTGCAATCCGAAGCTCCTCTTGGCTGACGAGCCGACCACCGCGCTGGACGTCACCATCCAAGCCCAGATCTTGGAGGTCATGAATCGCCTCAGCGAGGAATTCGGCACCGCCGTCATCATTATCACTCACAACCTCGGGGTCGTTGCCCGATATGCGGACCGAGTGAACGTGATGTACGCCGGAAAAGTCATTGAGACTGCCTCGGCTGAGGAGCTCTATGGTAATCCCAAGCATCCTTACACCGTTGGGCTGCTAAATTCCGTGCCGAGGCTGGACGAGACCCGCAAGGAGAAGCTGGTGCCGATCGAGGGACTTCCCCCGGATCTGGCTCACCTGCCTGAAGGCTGTTCGTTCTACGCCCGGTGCGCGTGGCGCGAAGACCGCTGCCACGAGACTTTCCCGGAGTTCCGCCTTATCGCGGAAAAGCATTACACGGCCTGCTGGCAAGCAGAGCGGGTGAACAGGGAGGAGGCCTCAGTTGGCACAGCAGGCTAGCTCACCAGAAACGACCGCGAGCGGCGAAGGCGAACCTCTCGTTTTCGTCAACGACCTACAGGTCTATTTCCCGGTTACTGCAGGACTCCTGTTCCAGCGGAAAGTGGCCGACATCAAGGCCGTTGACGGCCTCTCATTCGAGGTAAAACGCGGCGAGACGCTCGGGCTCGTGGGCGAGTCCGGGTGCGGAAAGAGCACCACCGGGAAGGCAATCCTTCAGCTGAACCGGCCGACCAGCGGCAAGGTCATGTTCGAGGGCACCGACCTGACCAAGATCAAGGGGCGCGAGCTACGACGGTTCCGCCGCCGAATGCAGATGATCTTCCAGGACCCCTACGCGAGCCTCAACCCGCGTATGTCGGTTGGAAGCATCATTAGCGAGCCGATCACGATCCACAAGCTTGCGTCGGGCAAGGAAAAGAAGGAGCGGGTCCAGGAGCTGCTCCAGACAGTCGGTCTCAACCCTTACTTCGCCAACCGGTTCCCGCACGAATTCTCCGGTGGTCAGCGACAAAGGATCGGAATCGCCCGTGCCCTAGCAGTCGAGCCGGATTTCATCATCTGCGACGAGCCGGTGTCGGCGCTCGACGTTTCCATCCAGGCGCAGATCATCAACCTGCTCATGGACCTCCAGGCCGATTTCGGTCTCACCTACCTGTTCATCGCCCACGACCTTTCCGTCGTTCGCCACATCAGCGACCGCGTCGCGGTGATGTACCTCGGGCACCTCGTGGAGCTAACCGACCGGGACACGATCTTCCAGAATCCGCTCCATCCGTATACACGGGCGCTTATGTCAGCAGTCCCGATTCCGGATCCCGCAGTGGAGCGAGACCGAGAACGGATTATTCTCACAGGCGACGTCCCGAGCCCGCTACGGCCACCGCCAGGCTGCGTATTCCACACGCGCTGCCCGATCGTCATCGACGAGTGTCGAGAACGAACCCCGGAGTGGCGCAACGTGGGAACAATGGAAAAAGAGCACTGGGTCTGGTGTCACCGCGTCTAGAGACGTTCACCTCTGGGCAAGACTCAACCAGGGACCCCCTCCGGCGGAGGGGGTCTTCCTGCGCCCAGCCTATCCATCGGGTCCCCATTCCTTGCAGGGCCGGTTGGCGGTATAAGCATGTATGGCGTCGGGAGCCGGCGCTCAGCAGGAGGTGACACGATGAAGCTGACCCCACGAGTTAAGCGAATCCTGGCAGGGTATGAATCAGATAGCCCTGGGACGAAGGCTAACCTCGCGCGTATCCTCCAGCAGGGGCGCCTCGGTGGCACCGGAAAACTGGTAATACTCCCAGTCGACCAGGGATTCGAACACGGGCCGGCGAGGAGCTTCGCTCCCAACCCACCGGCCTACGATCCGCACTACCATTACCAGCTCGCCATCGATGCTGGGTTGTCGGCTTACGCCGCTCCGCTTGGAATGCTGGAGGCAGGCGCCAGTTCGTTTGCCGGACAGATCCCCACGATTCTCAAGATGAACAGCGCGAATTCGCTCTCGACAAATAAGGACCAGGCGGTCACGAGTTCCGTTCGCGACGCCTTGCGCCTCGGCTGTTCTGCGATCGGCTTCACGATCTATCCGGGGTCGGAAGACCAGTATTCGATGATGGAGGAAGTCCGTGAGCTCGCCGAGGAAGCAAGAGCGAGCGGCCTAGCCGTCGTGGTCTGGTCCTATCCGCGAGGGGGAAACTTAAGTCGTGAGGGCGAAACCGCCATGGACATTTGCGCTTACGCCGCCCATATGGCCTGCCTGCTTGGAGCTCACATCGTCAAAGTGAAACCACCGACCGACGCCATGTTCCTCGACGCCGCAAAGCAAGTGTATGAGAAGCAGGCCATTGATGTGTCGACGCTCTCAGCCCGGATCAGCCATGTCGTTCAGAGCTGCTTCAACGGCCGAAGAATAGTCGTCTTCTCCGGTGGCCCAGCGAAGGATGTCGAAGGCATACTCGACGAGGCAAGGGCGATCCGCGACGGCGGCGGCAACGGCTCCATCATCGGGAGAAACACGTTCCAGCGGCCCCGCGACGAAGCTCTTTCGATGCTCGAGTCGATTATTCGTGTTTACCAGGGTCGCGCGTAGCAACCCGAGACCGGGCTATTTCGCGCCGAGCCAACTCATCATTCCCCGCATCTCCTCGCCGACGTGTTCGACGGGATGCTCGGTTTCGAGGCGCCGTGTGGCCAGGAACCGGGGGCGACCGGCCATGTTCTCGAGGATGAATTCCTTGGCGAACTCGCCACGCTGGATTTCGCCGAGAATCCGCTTCATCTCGGCCTTCGTCTCGTCTGTGATAATCCTTGGGCCTCGTGTGTAATCACCGTACTCCGCCGTATCGCTGATCGAGTAGCGCATCCGGCTGAGTCCACCCTCGTAGATGAGATCGACGATCAACTTGAGCTCGTGCATGGTTTCGAAGAAGGCGCTCTCGGGCTGGTAACCGGCCTCGACGAGGGTCTCGAAAGCCGCCTTGATCAGCGAGGAAAGGCCGCCACACAGAATCACCTGTTCACCGAAGAGATCCGTTTCGCACTCTTCCCGGAAGGTCGTTTCCAGCACGCCGGCCCGCGTTCCTCCGATTCCCTTGGCGTACGCCAGGGCCACCTCGTGAGCGACTTCCGTATGAGCCTGGTGTACCGCCACCAGGCAGGGCACGCCACCGCCCTCGGTGTAGACACGTCTCACAAGATGCCCGGGTCCCTTGGGAGCCACCATCGTCACGTCGACTGTGGGCGGAGCCTGGATCTGCTGGAAATGAACGTTAAACCCATGGGCAAACATCAGCATCTTGCCTTCGCCAAGCCCAGGCTCGATCGCCTGTTCGTACAGAAGACGCTGCACTTGGTCTGGAACAAGCACCATGATGATGTCCGCCTCCCTGGCGGCCGCATCAACATTCATCACCCGCAGGCCCGCGGACTCCGCCTCTCCCCAGGACTTGGAGCCCGGATAGAGGCCCACTATCACTTCACATCCGCTGTCCTTCAGGTTCAGCGCATGAGCGTGCCCTTGCGAGCCGTAACCGATCACGGCGATCGTCCGGCCATTGAGGAGGCCGAGGTCGGCGTCGTTGTCGTAGTACATCGTGGCCATTCGAAAGCCCTCCGTTTCTGTCAGCGGAACATCGGCAGATGCTCTAGATGGGAAGTATGACCTGCTTGGCGTGGCGCGGATTGTTTCCCGCGTCCGATCGGACACCGATCTCCCTGAGCATCCAATATGATTCGACCAGCACAACTCGGTCTTCGACAACTCGCACCCAGTGCGCGGCGCGAGGCCGACCAGGGGCGAATTCGAGCTCGACGAGTGCGGCCTTCGGACCGGCGATCGTGCTGGCAATGCGCCAGCCACCGAACGCAGGTACAGGCATCTCGCTCAGGATGGCGACGACGTTCTCAGGCCCGATGGCCGTCCCAAACACACCGTCAACGAGTGCGGCCTTCGGGTCGAGCCTTCCGGCCGCGGCCTCGGCATCTCCGGCAAGGATCGATGTGAAGAAGCCGTTGGCCAGGTCAAGCGCTACTTCCGGCTTGCCGCCCGGGTACTCATCAACGTTCTTCAGGGCGGCAGTTTCAGGCTTCCCGAACTCCACGTTGTGCATCATGGCGTATTGCCGCCTGGCTTTAATCACACCATCTTCGAATTCGAAGACTTCCACCATTCGCTGAGTGAACTCTCGCCAGTCGAAGCCTTTCGCACTCACCGTCGCCCGGACAGCGGCCCTGTCCTCTTGCTCGACGAACTCGACGCCCGAATAGACACAATCGGCATAGTCGCGCAGGAATTCCCGATGCCAGTCGCCGACCGCTGCCTGGGAGCGCAGCGTGGGTCCCCGGAACGAGCGAAAGAGCACTTCCGTACTCAGAAGGGCTTCAACCTCGTCGGCGCGATCACGTTCGATCGCCGAGAAGAGTGCATTGACTGTTTCGATGTTGCTCATATCGGGCAAGAACCTTGGGTCGACGGATGACCGCGGGATTGTACCGTCGATAACCAGTCCGGCATAGGCGTGGCTGCTTAACGACGGACGCGGATGATGGGACCATCGTGGAACAGGTCGTTGAGCTGGATGCCAAGTGTCTCATAAGCACCCCTCGGGATGCCAAGGTCCGCAAGATAGAGGTCCCCCGTGGCAGAGCGGCTCTGGGGAAGGATCACGCCCTGCTTCGGAAGATCCAGCATCATCGTCGTCGTCGCCCGGATGCAGGGGCTCGAAAGCTCGCCGGTTGCGGCGTTCACGCCAGTGGGGACGTCGACAGCAAGGATCGGTCGCCCGGATGCCCCGGCCAGCGAGGTAACGGCGGCAGCCATCCCGAGCGGCGGCCCAGTAAGGCCATAGCCAATCAGCGCATCGACGACGAGGTCCGCGCCGGCAAGATGCTCTTCCAGCGTCAGTTCGCTGCTCGAGGCCTCTTCATCCCCGAGGATCCCGGCGGCGCGCAAGATTCGTACCTGTCGCTGGGCCGCGAACGACATCTCCGATTCGACCTCGCCCAGGACCACTTCGACCGCCAGGCCCCAGTTGGTCATATGCCGGGCGGCGGAAAGGCCGGTTGCTCCCTTGTTGCCTCCACCCGCCAGGATCACGACTCGCTGCAGGTGCCCTTTTCCACCGAGCATTCCCAGCGCGATCCGGGAAACGGCCCGGCCACCGTTCTCGAGCATCTGCAGCAGCTCGAGGCCGAATTTCTCCTGCGCCGCCTGCTGAATCTCCCGCATCCTTCCGGGCGAGACGGCTGGAAGTGAATTCAGCTTTCGGTCCGGGTAGCCACCGGGAGAAGACTTGAATCCCATCGCTAGTTCCGAACCCCCCTGATCCGGGGGGTCAGTCTAGGGACGTACCCCGCTTCAGTCACGGCTGTGTTTCGCGGTGACACGGGCGGCAATCCCTCCCCTCGGGCTGAACTCGCCAACGACCGTGAGTCTTTTCGGGTTCACCGCCGCTACGACGTCGTCCCGGATCCGGTTGACCAGCTGCTCGTAGAAGATCCCCTCGTCCCTGTAACCGAACAGGTAGTACTTGAAGCTGCGGAGTTCAATGCAGCGCTCACCCGGAACGTAGGTAATTGCTATCGTTCCGAAGTCGGGCAACCCGGTCATGGGGCAAACGCTGGTGAACTCGGGCGCCGTAAACTCTATTTCGTAGTCCCGATCGGCGTACTCGTTCGGAAAGCTGTCGATCGTCCCGTCTTTGCGGAAGACGTTTTCGCCGCGCGATGCTTCGTCCGACTGTGACATCGAAACCCTCCTTCATTCCCGGGCGCCTGGCAGGCCGGGCGAGCTGACTGTTACGTTACCGCGGTCGGCGCACGAGCGGGAGACCGCGGTAGCGAACCTACCTGAGCGCTACTTCCAGATGGCTATGGGGTTGAGGTCGACCGACGTGTCGTAGACATCCTGGTTCTCGGCCCGTTTTAGAGCCGCCACAACGGCATAGGTGAACGGTGTCGCAGCTACCTCGAAGGCCACCTTGAAGAGCCACTGCTTCCAAATCAGGTCGAACAGGTCGAAGCCGTCGCGACCCGCGAAAGCAATTGTGATGAAGACGGCAGAGTCGAGCCCTTCGCCGACGATCGTGGAACCGATAGTCCTCGCCCAGAGATGCCGCCCACCGGTCGCCACCTTCATTCGTGAGAGGAACATCGAGTTTGCGAACTCTCCGAGCAGGAACGCCGCAAAGCTGGCACTTACGATTCGCCAAGTTTGGCCGAGAATCGACTCATAAGCCTGTTGGTCCTGCCAAAAAGGAGCCGACGACAGTTCCTGTGCAGCTACTATCGCCAAGACAACGAGCGCATTTGCGAGGAACGCTGACCAGATCGCCCGCCGCGCAACGCGGAATCCGTAAACCTCGGTGAGTATGTCACCGACGATATACGAAACGGGAAAGACGATGACAGCCGCCGGGAGAAAGTAATCATTGATTCCTCCGGAAACACCGGAAAAGTCGGCGATCTTGATCGCGACAATATTCGATACGATTAGCGCCCCGGTGAAGATCGCAGTGACAGGGAGCAGGAACCGTGTCTGGCTGTCGGAAGCAGGCGAGGTCATGAACACTTTCCGGGGAGACTCGGGCGGCATCTAGGTTTCATGCGCGAGGTAGTCCCAGCCCTCGGGTCGCGATGATGTTGCGGTTTACTTCGCTGGTTCCGCCCGCGACGGTATAACTCGGACCCGCGAGCGTCCAGCGTTCTGCGCGCCCTCTCAGCGGCGCGTACTTCGAGTCACCCTCTAGCTGCCCGACAAGCCCCAGGACCCGGAGTCCTGTGCCCCCCATCTGACGCTGCAACTCGGTTCCCATCACTTTTGAGATCGAAGCTTCGTAATTCGGAACTAGGCCTCGACTTTGCATTTCCGCGACCCGGTAACAGAGCCAGCGGGCGACCTCGAATTCGACAAACCGATCTACCAGCTCGCGCCTGATTTGCGAGCGGCCCTTTAGATAAGCGTCCGCGCGAACATAGTCGAGCAGGGCCTCGAGGGTACTCTTCGTCATCACAACTCGGTTAATCGACGACCGCTCCTGGTCAAGCGTGGCCGCCGTGATGTACCAGCCTCTGTTCTCCTCACCGATTCTGCAGCTCGCGGGAACGCGGGCGTCTTCGAAGAAGACTTCGCAAAAGTGGGCGCTGTCTAGATTATTTATCAGCGGCCTGACTGTAACGCCGGGGGTTTTCATGTCGAGAAGGAAATAACTGATGCCGCGATGTTTTGGCGCTTCGGGGTCGGTTCGCGCGATAAGGATTCCCCAATCGGCATCCATCGCCCCGCTGGTCCAGATTTTCTGCCCATTGACGATGTAGTCGTCTCCATCTTTGACGGCCCGAGTCTGGAGCGAGGCGAGGTCGGAACCGGCCCCGGGCTCGCTGAAGAGCTGGCACCAGTCGCTCTCTGCATTGCGAATCGCCGGCAGCCAGCGTTGCTGCTGCTCGTCAGTCCCGTGAGCCATCAGGGCAGGGGCAGCGAGCCACACACCCTGCTCATACGCCCCGGGTGCGCCGGCATAGCTCATCTCCTCCATGTAGACCGTCTGAGTCATTGCGTCGGCACCGGCTCCGCCGAATGCCTCCGGCCAACTCATCGTGAGCCAGCCGCGGGAAGCAAGCTTCTTGCGAAACTCGGATGTGAAGGCGGAACGCGCCGGGGTCACGTGGTCGCGATCGCTGTACATATTCCAATCGTCAGTAGGGAGCTCCACCGCGAGAAAGTCCTTCAGCTGCTTACGAAAAGTTGCGTGCTCCGGAGAGTCACAGAAAAGCATCGGGCACCCATCGAGAATTCCGAATGGGTGCCAGCATACTTCCGCCGGGAGTCAGGGGCCTCCTCTAGCCGAAGTCGTGGCTCTCCGGGGCCTCCATATGACCAGGTAGAGGACACTGCTCCAAGCGGTCGACGATGATGTTGGGGAACCCGCTCTTCTCGTTGTCTACGCGACCGTGAGCAATCACGAAAGGAGCCGCCCGCACCAATTCTCGCTGGCGATCCTGGATTGACGGATAAACAACGAGATTCGCCAGGCCAAATTCATCCTCAAGCAGAAAAAACATGACTCCGCTGGCGGTTTGAGGACGCTGGCGAGTGATCACCAGTCCGGCCATGGAGACCTTTTCACCGTCCGGCAGGCGGTTGGAATTTCGGGGTCCCCCGAGATGCCGGCTTGTGATCAAACCTTCATGGAGGAGCGGACGAACGAGCGCCATGGGATGAGAAAGGCCGCTCACACCCATCCGCTCGTAGTCCCAGGCCATCTCCTGCCAGGAACTGAGCAGTGGCAGTTCAACCATGTCCTGGTCGGTCGGCAGAGGAAGGGGCGGCTGACTGACACTCCCTTCCCCTTTCGATGTTCCAGCCGGCGCCAATAGTAGCCCCAGCTGCCAAAGCAATTCACGGCGAGGTAATCCGAAATCGTCCAGCGCCCCCGCCCGGATCAGTGACTCTGCAACATCACGCGGTACGGCAGTGCGGGTCAGGAGATCGTAGAGCGAGCGATATGATCCCCCTCTTTCCCGCTCGCTCACTACCCGGCTTGCTACAGTTCGCTCGTCCTGCTTGGCCCTCCAGTCACCACCGAGTCCAGATACCTGTGAGAGGCCAAGTCGAATTCCATCCTCCTCGGGCCAGGCCCCCGCGCGACTCTCGTTGATGGACGGCATACGAACCTCCATCCCGTGCCGCCGAACATCCTCGGCCAGCGCCTCGACTGAGTAGAAGCCCATGGGCTGTGCATTCAGGAGGGCACTGAAGAATGGGGCAGGGTAGTGACATCGGAGCCAGCAGGACTCGTAAGCAAGGAGCGCAAAGGCGACCGCGTGGCTCTTCGGGAAGCCGAAGGCAGCGAAAGCAGCCATCTTCTCCCACGCCACCTCGGCCGCTTCGTGGCTCACACCCTTCTCATCCGCACCGGCGTAAAACTCCTCGGCGAGCACAAGCATCGCTTCGGTAGAGCGTTTGCGGCTCATTGCCCGTCGCAGCCTGTCCGCCTGTCCCGGAGTAAAGCCTGCCACCGCACAGGCAATCTGAATGATCTGGTCCTGGTAGAGAATGTGCCCCACCGTCTCGGCCATACAGTCCTTGAGAAGAGGCTCCAGTTCCGGGTGCCCATAGTCAACGGCTACAGACTCCCCTCGATTCACTCGATCGCGATACTCCATATAAGGGTGGAAAGCGCCGGCCATTATTGGGCCAGGACGAATGATTGCCACCTGGACCGCCAGGTCATCGATGTTTCTGGGACGGGTCTTGGGGAGCACCTGTATCTGAGCCCGGCTCTCGATCTGGAAGACACCCATCGTGTCTCCCTCCTGGATCAGGGAGTAGATCTCGGGACTGTTATGATCGATGCGACCAAGATCGATCCGCTTCCCATGAACTTCCTCGATCATGTCCAAGCACTCGCTCACCGCAGACAGCATTCCCAGTGCCAAGAAATCGATTTTCACGAAGCGCGCATCGTCGATCGAATCCTTGTCCCATTGGCAAACGAACCGGCCTTCCATCCGTGCCGGCTCCACTGGGACCATCGAACTGAGGGGTTCAGCCGAGATGACAATCCCACCGACATGCTGACCGATATGACGTGGAAATCCCGCTACCTGATGAGCCAGGTCGATCAGATCTCGCCAGATCGGAGCGTCAACTAAGGGACGAAGTTCGGGAATGTTCGCCATCTCCCGCCTGACGTCGTGAGCGCTCGCGAAATTCCCGCCAAGCTTGTTCAGCTTGGCGAGCATCGGGGCAGGAACCCCGAGAACCTTGCCGATATCGAGAACCGCGCTCCGAAATCGGTACGTCGGGAAAGCAGCAACAAGAGCCGCATGTTCGGGACCCCAGCGGTCATATACTCGGCGGAGGATCTCGTCCCGTATATCCCGGGGAAAATCTAGATCGATGTCGGGAAGTGAGGCCATCTCATCGTTGAGAAACCTCTCTAAGTAGAGTTCATTACGAACGGGATCGACATGAGAGAGTCCAATCAAATAGCAGACGATTGAACTGACCGAGGAGCCCCTGCCCCTCCCAACGGATCGCTCATCGGGCTGGAGCTGCAATGGCCGCCCCCGCACATCGTGAGCCACCTCGCTAACCAGCTGGAGGATATCCCAGTAGACAAGGAAGAATCCCGTCAGCTCATGCCGGGCTACGAGCGACAACTCTCGCTCCAAGCGGTCCCGGGCCTCTTCACGGATTGCCGGGGCCTCTGTACCGTACTTTCGCACAAATGCTCGCTCGCAAATCTGTCGCAGGTAGCTGTCCAGCGTGTGGTTCTCAGGAACCGGATGATCGGGAAGCCGGTAGGGAATGTCACGACCGAGATCGAACACGCAACGATCGGCTATCGTCCGGGTCATCGACAGCGCCGACGGGTACTGGATAAACCGGTATTCCATCTCCTCAGCGCTTCGCAGGAAGAACTCCGAGTTGGGGCGTCGTTCCCGGTGTGATGAATCCAGGGTGAGGCGGTGCCGGATGGACACCAGGACGTCGTTGAGCCGGTGACGCTCCCTGACGTGGTAGTGGGCATTGTTCGTAGCCACCACCGGCACCCCAACGCTCTCGGCCATCTCCGCAAGAGCAGCAACTCTGCTGCCATCGCCGTGAACGTCGTGGTTCTGAAGCTCAATGAAGAAGCGGTCCTCAAAAACATCCCTGTACGTACCGGCAATCGATCGCGCTCGCTGCCTGTCTGGGCTGCCAAGAGGGTCGAGACAGCGGGAAAGTTCGCCATCCCGGCAACCGGAGAGAACGATCAGTCCCTTCCCGTTTTCAAGGAGCCACGGCTCCTCGACAAGTGGAGAGTCCTTTCCGTGAATGCGGTGCGCTCCACTGAGCAGCCGGCAGAGATTTCTGTATCCCTCGGTGCTCTCGGCAAGCAACGTGAGATGTGAAGGCTCTCCCTCGTGCTCACGTGGAGCCAGCGTTATCTCCGAACCCGTGATTGGCTGAACTCCCCGCTCATGCGCCGATGATGCGAACTCCATCGCCCCGTAGAGGTTGTCGTGATCGGTCAGCGCCAGCGCCGGGTATCTAAGTGACACAGCCCGGTCTACCAGTTCATCGCAGCGGCTGGCTCCTTCTCTCAGGGACCAGCAGGAATGCGCGTGGAGTTCTACATACGAGGATTCCGGGCGAGTTTCCGTCATCGGTAAATAAACGCTCCCGGGTTCCGCTCCAGCTTTCATGAGCCTGGATAATAGAACATTTGTTCTATTAAATGGAAGGGTTATTTCGTCTGCTCAGAGCTATCACTTTCGCCCGCTGGCTTTTGCACCCTGGGCTTGCCCGCCGCCAATGGCCGGGCCGGCTTCTCATAAGGCTGCGCGTACCAGTGATCCGCCACCATGTCATGGTAGACGGTCAGCTGATGCCCACCTTCGAGCTCCAGCAGGAAATATCTTCGGGAGATCTCATCCCGCCACCACTCATCGTCTATTCGCCAGGTGTCACGGATGACGGTCACACCGCGATGATCGCCATGCCAGACAACTGCCTTTGGCACACCGTCTCCGCCATCCTCAACACTGAGCAGTTGTGGCTGATTCAGGGGCCGTAGGGAGCTAGGGCCAGCTGTCGCTCGGGAATACGAGACCACGGCTGCACCTCCACTATTCGAAAGACTTGGGGGCCACCCGCACGCACGTTCAGCTGTTCGATTGAGTCCAGCAGCTCTCGTCGCAACTTGGGCCCAGTCGCCCAGAGATTTCCCTGCTGGGCGTACTCGCTGCAGAACCCAGAAAGAGTGAGCGCGATAGAAATGCCGACGGCCGGAAGCTGCAGATGTTCCAGACGGCCCTGGAAGGCAAACATGATCCGCGAGACATCGCGGGTAGGCTCGCGGAAGACCACCCGGCGAGTAAGGGTTTCCCCGCTTTCGATTCCCAGATGCCAGTCGAGCTGTCGCACAGACCGATCGCGAACATCCTCGCGCACAAAAGCACGCTGAAGGAGCGCACGAGTCGCCGCCAGCAGCGGGCCGACAGTAACTGCTGGCGCCGGCAGATCCATCTCTTCGGCAACTTTGAGATCTTCTAACTGGAGTGACAGGACAGAATCGTCCTCCCCCTTTGACAGCTTCCAGATGCGCGCACCATCAGGACCAAACTGTGCCTGCAAGGCCGAAAGCGAAAGCTCGGCGACCTGTCCAAGGCTTTCCAGCCCGAACAATCGCAGCCGCTGATGGACAGCCGGGGCGACCGGAAGCGTTTCCACAGGAAGCATCGCTACATATCGGCGCGGCGAGCGTACCACCACATGGCTGATCCAGGCTGAATTCAGGTCCGTCTCCAGGACCTGGGCAACCGCGGCAGCGTGAGCAGTAAAGACTGTATCGGCCGCGCCTACGCTCAGTGGCAGGCCAGTGGAGGCGCCCACTCCCTCGGCAAGATCCCGGAAATACAGGTCCTCACTCATCCCTGCGAGATACGGCAGCCCGCGAACGTCAAAGTGGACATGCCCCTGCTCTATCTTTTCGACCACAGGGCTCTGACCCTGGAGAAAAGCAACTACCCTCGCCGCCTCTGCTGCTGCCTCCGCTGCGCGATGAGGAAGAAAGACCGCATCCCGGCAAAGCGCCAATGCCCTCCGTAAGGTCGTGCCGACAACGATTCCCGTCTTCGTGGCCTCTGGGGAGCAGGCACGAACCTCGGCATGCTCCTCAGGTGAACCCCCAATGACTACCGGTCGCCCTTTAAGCTCTGGATGCTCGCGTCTCGCAAGGGCCACAAGGAAGTCAGGAATGTAGAGACAGGCCACCGTACATGGTGCCTCCGGGATCAGCACCCCCCCTCCCAGAGCAGCATCACAGGCCCCGGCGGAATCTCTCTCGAGCCAGCGCATTTCGCCCTCCGGACTACGGATCCTAGAACAAATATTCTGGATCTAAAAGCGCCAGGAAAAAATTAACCGTGCCGCAAATCGAGGAGATCGCCCGCCATCAGACTCGTACCGGCAGCACCCTCAGCCTCAGTCTGCGCCTTCATCCTCCGAGGCCTTGAGAACCGCGCTGAAAGACGCCATGGCAACCTCGATCTGACCGTCGTCCGGCACCTTTGTCGTCAACGCTTGGAGGGCGATGTTAGGGGCGAACATCGTCCGCACAAACGGACTCTCGCCGAAACGAGCGCCGAACCTCAGCACTTCGTAGCTGATACCGGCGATCGGCGGGACAAGGAACACTCGCGAAGCCACCCTCATCAGCAGCCCTTCGTCCACCAGGATGTCAAACATGAAGAACGTCAGCAGAGCCACGATCACGACCACCAAGAGGAAACTCGTTCCGCAACGCGTGTGTTCCTTCGGATAGTTGCGAATGTTCGCGGGAGTAATCTCGGTGTCTGCCTCATGGGCATGGATCGTCATGTGCTCTGCCCCGTGATACTGGAACACGCGGCGTATGTCGGGCATGAGGCTTATCAACAAGATGTAACCAATGAACAGGCCGAGTCGAACTATGCCCTCCACCCCGACGATCACCCATCTCGAAGCATCGATAAGCTCCAGCAGATTGGCAAGAAGGATCGGCGATGCAAAGAAGACACCCACTACGAACAGGAGGGAGATCGCCATCATTCCCCAGAATATGCCCGCCGGGAACTCGACCGGCTCTCCGTCTTAGTCCTCTTCGCCCTCGATCGCAATGCGGCTTGAAAACGACAGGGCACGCATCCCGAGCGCCAAGGTTTCCCAGAGAACGATAACTCCGCGGAGCAGGGGAACTCTGCGTAGTGAGCCCGTGTACAGGCCGCCGAGTTCCTCGACATGGGTGACGATATGCCCTTTGGGGTGGCGCACAGCGACCGCCATATGCTGAGGCCCGCGAATCATCACACCCTCAAGTATCGCCTGACCCCCGTAGTAGACCTGGGCGGGCCCCATGGGTCTGGCCATCAGCACAGCTCCAAATTCGCGTACAACGACAGAGGGCCGCTTCGGCGGCCCTCTTCAGAACGGGTTGCCGTGTGAACGCGCCCGCGCGACACTTTCATCTACTTCTTTGCAGCGTACCTGCGGTTGAACCGCTCGACGCGGCCGGCGGTATCTACGATTCGCTGCTCGCCGGTGAAGAACGGGTGGCAGGCGCTGCAGACGTCAAGTCGGATCGCCTCTTTGGTCGACCGCGTTTCGATCACGTTCCCGCAAGCGCAGCGGATGGTCGACTCTCTGTATTCGGGGTGGATTTTCTCCTTCACGGGTTCTCCTAGCTAATCGGCGTCGGAAAAACGCTGACTTTCTTCCGACGCCCTTTGGCATGGGACGCAAACTTCACGTGCCCATCGATGAGCGAAAAGATAGTGTAATCGCGGCCGAGCCCAACATTCTCGCCCGGATGGAACCGCGTTCCATGCTGCCGGACGATGATGGTGCCAGGCCTGACCCTCTCGCCGTCATAGTGCTTGATGCCAAGCCGCTGGCCGGCGCTGTCGCGCCCGTTCTTGGAGCTGCTGACGCCTTTTTTATGTGCCATTACTAACCTTTGCTGATCGACTCGACCACGAGACGAGTGAGGTGCTGGCGGTGCCCAACAGTTCGCCGGTACCTGGTCTTGTTCTTGTACTTCATGAACCGCAACTTCGATCCGCGGGTATGGCCGGTGATCCGAGCAGTCATCTTCACTCCCTCGACCGAAGGGGTCCCGACGGTCACGTTATCGCCGTCGAGAAGCATCAGAACCTCGAAGTCAACGGCATCCCCGGCTTCGCCGGAGAGACGGTTCGTCTCGAATTCCATGCCTTCGGCCACACGCACCTGGCGGCCATCGGCACGCACGATCGCTTCCACTTTGCACTCCAATGGGTCCCGAGGGACGAAACTTAAGTCTATGAACGGCTCTCCGCCCGGTCAACGACGGGCCCGGGCTGCATCCTGCCTGGCAATCGCTAGCTATCCGTACTCGCGCTCCGGCCGCCCTCCCAGGCAAGACCTGGCGCCGATCGCGGCTCGAATGTCGGCCGCGTCTCGGGCTCCTCCTCCGACGATGGAGCTGAGGGGGGCGCCGGGCTCGGAAAGTCGGCCGGCGACCACGGCTCCTCCGGGTCGCTGTTCAGCAGCTTGCGCAAAGTATCGCCTTCAAGCGTCTCGACTTCCATGAGGACGTTGACGAGTTTTTCCAACAGCGGTCGCTGCTCTCGTACGATCGTGCGCGCGCGGTCCTGGGCGAACTTGATCAGCTCTCGCACCTCGTCGTCGATTTCTTCAGCAATCTTCTCGCTATAGTTGCGGGCTTCTGAGATCTCGCGGCCGAGGAAGATCATGTCGTCGCTCCGCCCGAACGTCCTCGGGCCCAGCTTGGCACTCATCCCCCAGCGAGTCACCATCGCCCTCGCGATGTTCGTCACCTGTTCGATGTCGTTTGAAGGACCGGTCGAGGCCTCACCGTAGATCAGCTCCTCGGTCGCATGTCCCGCCAGGGCAGCGGTGAGCTGATCCTTGAACATACTGGGCGTGCGGTAGTGAGTGTCTTCGTCAGGAAGAAATCTCGTGTAGCCGCCGGCCATTCCCCGGGAGATGATCGTGACTTTGTGAGGCGGATCGTGGTGCTCGAGGAAGTGGGCAACGATGGTGTGCCCCCCTTCGTGGTAAGCGGTTAGTTTCTTCTCGTGCTCGGTCATCACGCGGCTCTTCCGCTCGGGACCGGCGATAACCCTATCGACCGCCTCTTCGAATTCGGACATCGTGATGACCTTCTTATTCCTGCGAGCCGCCAGGATTGCGGCTTCGTTGACGAGGTTCGCCAGATCAGCCCCGCTGAATCCGGGAGTCGACTTGGCAAGAACGGTGCGCTTCACATCATCATCGATCGGCTTGCCCTTGAGGTGGACGTTAAGAATCGCCTCTCGGCCTTTGACGTCTGGAGCGTCAAGGATCACCTTCCGGTCGAAACGACCGGGCCTCATCAGCGCCGGGTCGAGAATGTCCGGCCTGTTGGTGGCGGCAATCACAATCACGTTGGTGCCGGTATCGAACCCATCCATCTCAACCAAGATCTGGTTGAGTGTCTGCTCGCGCTCGTCGTGACTCCCTCCCAGTCCAGCACCGCGCTGGCGGCCGACTGCGTCGATTTCGTCTATGAACACGATACAGGGGGCGTTCTTCTTCGCCTGTTCGAACAGGTCACGGACCCGGCTGGCGCCTACACCCACGAACATTTCGACGAACTCTGAGCCCGAGATGCTGAAGAACGGCACGCCCGCTTCGCCGGCGACGGCGCGGGAGAGCAGAGTCTTCCCGGTGCCAGGGGGACCGATGAGCAGTACACCCTTGGGAATTCGCGCCCCGAGGGCAGCGAACTTCTCCGGGTACTTGAGGAATTCGACAACCTCCTCGAGCTCTTCTTTGGCCTCATCGACCCCGGCAACATCGCTGAACGTCACGGTCACCTTGGTGCCGGTGAAAAGCCGTGCTCGACTCTTGCCGAAGCTCATCGCCTGGGAGTTGGACCCCTGGGCCTGCCGCATGATCAACAGGAGGAATGCTCCGAACAGGAGGAATGGAAGCAGATTAAGGAGAAGCCCAAGCCATGGCCCGAAGCCCCCGGACTCCTTGTATTCGAGGTCAACTGCTGCAGTCCCTGAGCCAACTCCAGTGCGGCTAATGGCCACGTTGTTGCTAAGAAGCAGAGTCTCGATCTCAGTGTTGGGGCCGACTTCGGCCTCTTTGACAATCGGGTTACCGTTGTTACCTGACTGAAGGAACGTGATCTTCAGATCCTTGCCATCGACCACGATCTCTCTTATCTCGCCGTTCTGAGCGCTCTGTAGCACCTCTCCAATTGAGATCGTCTCGTTGCCTCCTCCTCCAGAGAAGAACGCGAAACCGATCGCAATAACTGCGACGAGAATCAGAAGATAGAAGAAACTGTTGCGTAGCCAGCGTGAATACACGGCAACTCCGAACACAAAACAGACGGCAGCGCCGTCTTCATTGACTATAACAGATTATCGACACCCTCAGCTGTGCGCGTAATGTGGCCTAGACCGGAGTCACTGGGACACAGGGGCTGTTTTTCAGGCCGTCTCAGCAAACCGTCGCCCGGCCAGCTAGGCTGGATCCTCGGGAGGACCAGCCTCATGTCGATTGAACAAGGCCAGGCCGCTCCGGCCTTCACACTGCGAAACCGCAACCGAGAAGAGGTCACGCTCGGTTCATACGAGAGTAAGCATCTGGTGCTCGCCTTCTACCCGCTCGCGTTCACTGGCGGTTGAACGAATGAGATGAGCGCCTACCGCGACAGACTTCATCTGTTCGAGGCGGCGAATGCCCAGGTGCTGGGCATCAGTGTTGATTCATTCGCAGCAGTGGGAGAGTTCGAGGATAAGATCTCTGCGGAGTTTCCGCTTCTCAGTGACTTTCCCAGCAACCAGGCCGGCAAAGACTACGGCGTCTACAACGAGCAGTTTGGCATCCATAACCGCGTCACCGTTGTGGTCGACAGCGACCGAATCGTGCAGGACGTCCACATCGAACCAGCGGACATGGAGTCCCACCCGAAACGCGCGCTCGAGGTCCTCAAAGGGTTGGGCGACAAGAGCTGACGCGGGGCGCATCGTCGGCCGGGAATCGTCACCGTTAGTCCCGGCGCGTGGGATTGGACATACGAGCCTGCACCGCCCTGCCGAACTGGACGGCCTAGGCGGCAGAATCTCTTCGGGGAATTCGAGCGCTTGTGGACCCAGATGTCCGCCAGGTGTTTCGAGGTGACCCCGAGGACGGGGTCGCCCCCCAGGGGTAGCGGAGAAACCTCCGGACGAGACTCTGGAGATCGAAGCAGCCGAACCATCGCTCGGAAAACTCCGGTGTCGCCCGTCAGGAGTGCGGCTTCGATCACGGCGATTCGCCTGCCCTTGCAGATGAGGCGGGACATGGCCTTGAGCGGCTTCGCCGGTACCGGGCGAAGGAGGTCGACGGTAAGCCAGCTGACGTTGAGATGACTGTCGTGGGTCGCGTGGGTTACCTCGCAAACAAGCAGTCCCGCCGGCGAACCTCCATGGAGGAGTCCTTCCCTCCATGGGTCAAGAGCGAGTTCAGCAGGTACAAAACACCACGATCGGGCGCGAAGATGCTGCTGCTCACCGAGCTATCTACGGGGCTGAGATAGCCTGCATCAACTGAAGCGAAGGACGATCTCGCGTGGGCAGGGGGTTGATCGGAAGGCACCATCTGGACAGATGATCTGCCGATGTCGGTCACCAGGGTCACCTCTCACTGGCTGTTCTCCCGTTACCCGTTGCCCCTGGGGGGCGCCGTATTTCTGCTCCAAGTCGCCCTCGGGCTGATCCTCTTCGCGACCTTCCAGGACTACGTCCCAAGGAAGTTGGAGGTTGGCGCCGCCTGGCCCGGGTATCTTCTCGCCGCTTACGGAGCCGGACGTTTCTTGTTCGAGGCACCCACAGGAGCAATCAGCGATCGGGTCGAGCGCAAAGTGGGCCTGCTGATCGGGTTCGTCCTCATGATTCCCGCAATCGTCCTGATGGCCGGTGTGAACAGCAGGTATGTGTTCCTCTTCTGCGCTGCCTTACTGGGCCTCGGTACATCCTTTATCTGGCCGGCCACCTACGCTATCGCGGCCGACCTCTACCCAGCCGCCCGGCGAGGTAAGGTCATTGGGTTCCTCAACGTCGGCCAACTCGCGGGCTTCGGAATCGGAGCACTGGGCGGTGCTCAGATCGTCAATCACGTCACGTGGGAGCAGTTTGTGCTCGCCCTGGTAGCCATCTCCCTGGCGACGGCAGCGACAGCCATCGGCGTACCGAGCTACCGGGGCCAGGGCTGGCTTAAATCCGTTCCCCGGGAGACGGAGGCGCGGCTCAAGGATGTCCTCTCGCTGCGGCTCGTTCTCCTCAGCGGAATCATCCTCGCCAGCAGCACGAGTCTAGCGATCATACTTCCTGCCATCCGTCCTTACGGGACAGAACAACTTGGCATCGAGTTCTCAGAGCTGACGGTGGCCCTCATCCCCGCGATTATCGCTAGCCTCGTTCTCTATGTTCCGGCGGGACACTTGGCCGATCGCCTGGGCAGAGCCTTCCCTTACCTCCTCGGGCTTGGATTGCTGGCAGGCGGTCTCCTCTGGCTAGCTGAGACCACTGCCGTTTCCGTCGCAATGATTGGCGCAGCCGTGGTGTTTTCCGGCAACGTCTTCATCGTTCCGGCATCGACCGCCGCCGTCATGGACCTCGCGCCGGAAACGTATCGGGGCACTCTGATCGGCCTCAACGTAGCCCTCACGGGCCTGGGGCTCACGATCGGGCCCGCGATTGGCGGCCCTGTCGCTGAGTATGCAGGCCCGGACATGGCCCTCAGGGTCGCCGCCTTCGTCGCGCTGGGGACTGCGGCAGCTCTCTTCGCCTACAGTCGCGTCTTCCGGATGCACCCAATCGTATGACCGGTCGACTCGGCGGAATCAGCTCTCGTCGACGGTTAGCGAATTGATCGTCACCGGGTCGAGCGGGCGATCGTTCGCGCCAGTCGGGGCGGTTGCAATCGCGTCCAGCGCAGACTCACCATCCGTAAGCTTTCCGAAGATCGTGTAGCTGGGCGGAAGCGCTACATCGGCGTGGCAGATGAAGAACTGGCTTCCGTTCGTGTTAGGTCCCGCGTTGGCCATGGCCAGCGTACCCCTGGAGTACTGTTTGTCGACGGGCTCATCGGCGAATTGATAGCCGGGCCCACCGCGGCCAGTGCCTTCCGGATCGCCCCCCTGGATCATGAATCCATTGATGGTGCGGTGGAAGATAACGCCGTCGTAGAAGCCTTCACCTGCCAAGAACGCAAAGTTGTTCACTGCCAACGGCGCTTCCCCCGGGAACAGGTCGAGCGTCATCGAGCCAGCAGTCGTGTCGATGGAGGCAACGTAGCTCTTCTCCGGGTCGATGGTCATCGGGGGCGGTGCATCGAACTTTTTCATCTGGACTCCAAGTAACTGTTTCCCTCAGACTATCGGACCGGCCACGGTTGCGCCCGGTCACCATCGCCAGAGGGCTTCTTTGGCCAGGCTGAGCGCGTAAGATGCCGAGCCGGACTGCGACGGAGGCTGAACTCCAATAAACCTCACTGACTTCATACGCTCGGTTCCCGACTTTCCCATCCCGGGGATTCTCTTTCGGGACATCACACCGTTGCTGGGAGACGCGGGCGCGTTTCAGGTCGCACTTGACGAGCTCGAGTCGGTGACGCGGCCCGCGGAGCCTGACGTCATAGTAGGCATTGAGTCCCGCGGATTTCTCTTCGGCGCACCACTGGCCGACCGGATGGGCCTCCCCTTCGTACCGGTCAGGAAGCGGGGCAAACTGCCGGCCGGAAAGATATCAGTCGAGTACTCTCTCGAATACGGCAACAATCATCTGGACATTCACGAAGACGCGATGGACGCCGGGCACAGGGGCTTCATTATCGATGACCTGCTCGCAACAGGTGGCACAGCGCGTGCGACCGCGAAACTGGTAAAGCTCGTCGGCGGCGTTGTAGCTGGCTTCGGCTTCCTCGTGGAGCTGAGCGAACTCCGAGGCCGCGAGGCACTCGCCGAATACAGCGTTTCCTCCATAATCCGTTACTGAATCGGGGAACAGTTTGACCATTGTTGTTGACGGAAGGCCGGTCAGGTTCGGCCTCTGGTATGACTTCCGAAACCCGACGGATTGGGAGCGCCCGTTCGACTCTCTCTACGCCGAGACGCTCGAACACATCCTAGCGGCTGAGGAACTCGGCTTTGATGATATTTGGACCAGTGAGCACCACTTCATCAAAGATGGCTATTCTCCTTCCCTCCTCCCGATTTGTGCCGCCATCGCAGCCCGGACCGAGAGGGTCCGCATCGGCACGAACGTGCTTCTTCTTCCCCTCCATGACCCGCTGAGGGTGGCCGAAGACGCCGCCACCGTGGCCGTCATATCGGGTGGCCGCTTCGACCTCGGTGTGGCCAACGGCTACCGGGTCGGTGAATTCGAAGGCATGCATATCGACCGCAGGACCAGGGCAGCCCGCATGGAGGAAGCGGTTCAGGTGATTCACCGGTCCTGGGAACCCGGTTCGTTCAGCTTTGCCGGGACTCACTACAACTACACGGATGTCGACGTCACTCCGAAGCCGGTGCAACGACCGGCTCCTCTGTGGATGGGAGGCTTTGCCGACGCGGCCGTCCGGCGGGCAGGGCGAATCGCCGACGGCCTCCTCGCCGCGGCGAACGTCGTGCCGCTCTATCTCGAGGCGCGAAAAGCGGCGGGTCGGGACAATGGTCCCGACCGAATCGCTCTCTCGTTACCATGGGTCGCTATCTCGGAAAGTCCGGATGAAGACTGGGAGAAGCTCGTCCCATATGTCTTCTACCAGCGGCGTCTTTACGCAACCTGGTTCTCCGAGGCGGGCACACCGATTTTCGGAAATATTCCCGAATCGATTGAGGATGTGCGCGACCGGTCGGCCGACGCGGTGGTCACCCCAGAGAGAGCGGCGGAGATCGTGAGCAACCTTTGCCGGCGTGTGCCCGTCACCCACCTTTACTGGTGGGCTGTTCCGCCAGGCGTCCCACCCACCCAGATGCTCACTTCAGCCACGCTGTTCATGGAGAAAGCGGCGCCTCTGATCGCCAAAGTGATCCCGGGAAGATGCCGGTAGACTGTCAGCATGGAAGAGGTGCGCCCATTCAGGCTTGGGCCCGGCCCAACACTCAAGATCCTAGACCAGACGCTTCTGCCCGAGACCGAAACCTGGCTCGAAGTCGAAGAACTGGAGACCCTCTGCGAGGCGATTCGTTCTCTGCGCGTAAGAGGGGCCCCGCTCCTTGGCACCATGGGAGCCCTGGGCATGGCTATCGCGGCTTCGAGCGGGATGACCACCGCCAGCCAGCTCGCGTTGGCGGGCACCGCACTTAAGGCCACGAGGCCGACCGCGGTGGACCTCGAATGGGCGGTGGATCGAGCAATCGCCGTGGCCAAGGACCTGTCACCAACAAGCCGCCCCGCGGCGCTCTGGGAGCATGCCATGGCGATCGTTGAGCTGCGGGACCGGCAGGACCGGGCAATAGCCGAGCTGGGAGCCCCTCTCATCTCCGGGACCGTCCTGACTCACTGCAACGCCGGAGCCCTAGCCACCGGAGGAATCGGCACCGCCCTGGGAATTGTCCGGGTGGCCTGGGAACGGGGGCAAGTCGAACGGTGTTACTGCACTGAGACACGTCCGCTTCTGCAGGGCGCTCGACTCACTACCTGGGAACTCACGAAGATTGGGATACCGACAACACTGCTGCCCGACACAGCGGCTGGAGCGCTGATGGCATCAGGCGCCGTGGGCGCAGTCATCACGGGTGCAGACCGGATTGCAGCGAACGGTGATTCGGCCAATAAGGTCGGAACCCTCCAGCTGGCGCTTGCGGCCGCCCGCCATGGAGTCCCCTTCTACATAGCCGCGCCCACGTCGACCATCGACCGCAATAGCCCCGACGGAGCATCCATCCCTATCGAACATCGGGCACCTGAAGAGGTAGGGGGATTCGCCAACGAACGCTGGGCACCGGAGGGGATCGAGGCTTACAACCCGGCCTTCGACATCACGCCCGTCGACCTAATAACCGCCATCATTACCGAATACGTTGTTCACAAAGACCCCTCTCGCGGGGGCATCGCCAGCTCCTGACAGGCCGACCAACGCGCACAGTTCCTTTAGACTTGCGGCTCAGTCCTACGAGCGGAGCGTAGCTTTTGGTAGCGACAATTAGGCTGGCGGTCATCGGAGGATCCGGGTTCTACGAGATGCCCGGCCTGACCGACGTTCGGGAAATTCGGCCCGACACGCCGTTCGGACCACCCAGCGATGCAATCCGAGTGGGGCGCATCTCTGGGGAAGATGTGGCCTTCCTCGCGCGCCATGGCCCGGGACACCGATTACTGCCATCGGAACTCCCTCAGCAGGCCAACGTCTGGGCATTGAAGTCTATTGGCGTCGAACGCATTCTGTCGGTCTCCGCCGTCGGAAGCTTGAGGGAGGCCTATCGGCCTCTCGACCTAGTAGTACCGGACCAATTGATCGATCGAACACATGGGCAACGTCCAGCCACCTTCTTTGGGAAAGGCGTGATCGCCCACATCGCGATGGCCGACCCGTTTTGTCCGTCCCTCCGCCTGCTGGTTGTCGAGGCTGCCGACGCAACCGACGCCAACGTCCACGATGGCGGCACCTACACGGTCGTCGAGGGGCCCGCCTTCGGCACTCGAGCTGAGAGTCATCTCTATCGTTCGTGGGGCGCGAGCGTGGTAGGAATGACAGCGTTGCCGGAAGCAAAGCTCGCTCGCGAAGCGGAAATTTGTTACACCACCCTCGCTTCAGTAACTGACTATGACTCTTGGCACGAATCCGAGGACGCTGTTACAGCGGAAACGGTCTTCACGGTTCTGAAACACAACGTCGAAGTGAGCCAAGAGGTGGTGCGTCGGCTGGTCGCCCGGCTCGCCGAATCCGACCCGGGGCAGTGTGATTGCACGACTTCACTGGACGCTGCCCTGGTGACAGCACCGGCAGCGATTCCAGCCGCTGCCGCCGAGAGACTAGCACCCATCCTTACGAGGGTGCTTGGGGCAGGCGAATGACACTCCTAGTTTCGGGCTGGGTCGCAATCGATGAGATCGAAACGCCATTCGGCAAGGCCGAGGGGCAACTCGGAGGGTCCGCCACGTGTGCGGCACTCGCCGGTGCACTGTTCACGGACGTGAGGTTGCTAGCCGCAATTGGCTCTGATTTCCCCGCAGATGAGCGGGACAAGCTTATGGATCGGAACATCGACCTTGAAGGGCTGAACACGGTACCTGGCCTCACCAGCCGCTGGGGCGGCCGTTACCACTATGACATGAACACACGGGACACTCTCTACACGAATCTAGGGGTAAACGCGGACTGGACGCCGGAACTGCCCGCCGGCTGGGAAGGATCGTCTACCGCTTTCTTAGCGGCCGCGGACCCGCTGTTGCAACGCAACCTTTTGAGCATGCTCGATAACCCCCTGGCGACAATGGTGGACACCATCAAGTTCTTCATTGAAAGCGTCCCTGACGAATTCCTAGAAACCATTGGCCAGTCCACCTTCGTGAGTGTCAATGACAGCGAAGCCCGCGAACTGACATCCATGCCGAGCGTTGCCCGCGCAGCCCGGGCCCTCCTAGACCACGGCCCCGAGGGGATCGTAGTGAAGCTCGGGGAGTACGGAGCCTCCTTTGTTAGCCGAGAGCAATACTTCGTTGCGCCCGGCTACCCGCTGGAGGAGGTAGTGGACCCAACTGGCGCCGGTGATGCGTTCGCCGGCGCGTTCCTCGGTTACCTTGATGCCGTCGAAGGCACGGAAAACGGGCACATTCGGCGTGCGATGATTTACGCTTCAACCGTGGCATCTTTTCAGGTCGAGGATTTCGGACCGGCTCGACTCCTCCACCTGACACGCCAAGAAGTCGATAATCGATACCGCGAATTCCGTGCCCTGACGCACTTTGAAGTCGATTGATGGCCGAGCAGGAACTGCGGAGCGGACTTGGGAGAGCGAAGCTCGACTACATCGTCACGACCATCGACGACCCGGGCCACGTCCGGGAATTGCTCAGGCCTCGCGTCGAATACACAGCCTACGCCTTGGGACAGCTCGAGCCGGGCCTGGTCGAAAAGGCCCACTGGTACTCGGCAAGGGGAGACAGCGGTACAGGCATCACCGTTCACAGTCACGGGGGCCTGGGAAACGCAACCCTGGTTGCGGGTGATCCCGGCGCAGTGGCTGCCATTCTCAGCCTCTACCCGGGAGCCTCCCAGACCTATGTCACATTCCAGCCGCAGCACGACGAGGCAATGCGTTCCGTGTATTGGCTGTCGAATCACATCCCAATGATTCGCATGGCGGTGAGTCGAGAAAACTTCGTCGCCGCGGCCGGTGCGACGGTCGGACTGACGGGCTCAGATATCCGCCGCATCAACGGGCTCTACAGCTCAGGCGGGGGCCCAAGCTACTACTCCCCGGAACATATCGATTCGGGCGTATACCAGGGCGTTAGTGTGGAGGGGAGACTCGTGGCAATCGCGGGAACGCACGTTGTATCGCGGTCTGAGGGTGTTGCCGTTGTCGGCAACGTGTTGACGCACCCGGCACACCGCAATCGCGGATATGGGCGGCTCGCAACGAGCGCGGTTACCGAGCGGCTGCTCAGGCTCTGCCCAGACATCGTGCTCACAGTCGATCCACACAACAAACCGGCGATTAGAGCCTATGAGCGTCTTGGCTATCGGGAAGCTTGTCAGCTTATCGAGTCGACCGCCCGGCGACGCGACCTGACCGGAATACAGTCGATGCTACGCCGCGCAGTGGCATCGATTCGCGGCCGGAAATACGGTGGCTCCTTCGTATCTCGCTCGCTTTAGCGAGCGAAGGGTCCGTCTCGCCCGGGTTTGCCCCAGCAGCTAGGGTAGAGCGACGTACCCAACGTCGACGGGATTCCCAAATCCTCAAAGTCCACCTTCACGGAGCCTCACTATGCCAATTCCATCCGACATCGCCAATCCCTCCCTGGCCCACGAAGGTGTCCGGCGGATCGAATGGGCGGCCAGGGAAATGCCGGTGCTTCGACTAATTCGGGAGCGATTCCAAAAGGAGAAGCCGCTGCGAGAGGTGAGGATGACGGCCTGCCTCCATGTGACGACGGAGACCGCCAATCTCGCGCTCGCTCTTGGGGATGGAGGCGCCGACGTTCGCATTTGCGCTAGCAATCCGTTGTCCACACAGGATGCTGTCGCGGCCGCGCTGGTCGAGGAATATGGAGTATCGGTCTTCGCTATCCACGGCGAGGATTCGGAGACTTACTACAAGCACATTAACCAGGCGTTGGACCACCGACCGCAGATAACCATGGACGACGGGGCGGATGTGGTCGCTACTGTGCACAAGGACCGGCGTGAACTCCTCGAGGGCATCGTCGGCGGATCTGAAGAAACAACAACGGGCGTGATTCGCTTGAAGGCGATGGCCGCGGATGGAGCCCTAGGTTATCCGATCGTCGCGATTAACGAGTCGGATACCAAGCACCTGTTCGACAACCGCTACGGTACCGGTCAATCGACCCTCGACGGCATCATCCGCGCCACCAACGTGTTGCTCGCTGGCAAGGTGCTGGTGGTAGCCGGGTATGGCTGGTGCGGCCGCGGCGTCGCCAGCCGCGGCCGCGGCCTGGGAGCCCAGGTCGTCGTAACTGAGGTCGACCCTGTCAAGGCTCTTGAAGCGGTCATGGACGGATTCCGAGTGATGCCTATGGCCGAGGCTGCTGCCATCGCGGACATCGTCGTGACCCTCACTGGAGACTGCAACGTGATTGACCGCCCCCACCTCGAGGTGATGAAAGACGGGGCGTTGGTCGCGAACAGCGGGCACTTCGATGTGGAGATCAACCTCAAAGAGCTCGAAGCGATGAGCGAAGGACGACGAGTGGCCCGGCCACATGTCGAAGAGTTCCGGCTCCAGGATGGGCGTCGCATCTTTCTTCTAGGGGAGGGCCGCCTGATAAACCTGGCGGCTGCTGAAGGGCACCCGGCGGCCGTCATGGATATGTCGTTTGCTAACCAAGCGCTTGGCAGCGAATGGATCACAAACAATCACACCACCCTTGAGAAGCAGGTGTATGAGCTGCCACCCGAGGTCGACGAGGAGATCGCCCGCCTTAAGCTTCATGCCATGGGTGTGGGGATCGACTACCTGACCGAGGAGCAGAAACGGTATCTGTCGAGCTGGCAGGTCGGCACGTAGCAGCGACTGGCGAACCATTCACGCCTCCAGACCGCCGAGATAGGATCAGCTGGTGCCTTCCAACGTTCTGGTGACTAACGACGACGGCATCGACTCGCCCGGGCTCTGGGCCCTGGCGCGAGCCGTCGCACCCTTCGCCGACAAGCTCTACATCGTCGCCCCCTCGGTGAACCAAAGCGCCGTTGGCGTCGGCGGACGCGACCGTCAAAGCGTGGCACATCAATGGCACGCCAGGCGATTGCGTAATGATCAGCCTCAGGCGGATCGTCCGCCACTGGTTCGGCGTGATCGTTTCGGGCATAAACCGGGGAGCCAACCTCGGAAACGACATCCTCGCAAGCGGGACCGTGGGAGGTGCCCTCCAGGGACACTTTCGCGGACTGACATCGATGGCCTTCTCGTAATCTCTCGATCGGGACGACGTCGACTGGCCCGTCGCAGAGCGCGTGGCCATCGAAATACTTAGGACTCAGTTCGAGGCGCCATTGCCAGAGGAAATCTGGCTCAAGGTCACCATTCCCAACATCCCCTTCGACCAGATCCGGGGAACCCTTGTCACGCGTATGGGTCGCTCCGGGTATCTGCGACTGGACAAGGTCGCCGACAATACGGCGGTCGCCAAACACCAAGACGATCTTCACACACATCCCGATACCTAGGCGTTGATGCACGGATATGTGAGCGTCAGCCCACTTCATTCGAACCTCACCGACCACTGACTTCTGGATGTCCTTGCGGAGAAACTCAATGCCACCCGGGCCCGCTGAACACAGCTGCAGAAGCGCCGGTGAGATAGTCGCCGCGCCGGTCCTACTGCTAGGATTGGTGAGGCGTCAAGAGGGTGTGACACCCGGCAACCTAGTATTGCCTCCAAGGTGCCGATGTGACGAGGCCCGCAGCCTTCACCGGCGAGCGGGCAACAAAAGGCGGGTTGTATACTCGCCCCTCCCTTCCGAGGGGTACCGACGTCGAGCGAGCGCGGCCCCTCCACAGGGCCGCTATTTTCCGGCCCGGAAATTTCGAGGTGCAAAGTGGCAGAACGACGATTGTTGACATCCGAATCCGTCACCGAGGGCCACCCGGACAAGATCTGCGACCAGATCTCCGACGGCGTTCTCGACGCAATCTTCACCAACGACCCCGCGGCGCGGGTTGCCTGCGAAACCGCAATCACCAACGGATTGGTCTTAGTGACCGGCGAGATCACAACCTCGTCATACGTTGATATTCCGGCAATTGTTCGGAGCACCATCCGCAAAATCGGCTATGTTTCGTCAGAGATAGGCTTCGACGCGGACACGTGCGGCGTCATCACCGCGATCAGCGAGCAGTCGCCCGACATCAGCGCAGCCGTGCGAACGGGAATCGATGCCGGTGCGGGCGACCAGGGGATGATGATCGGTTTTGCGTGCGACGAGACGCCAGAGCTGATGCCGTTAACGATATCGCTTGCTCACCGGCTCGCGCGGAGACTGGACCAGGCCCGGAGAAACGGCGAACTCGCGTGGCTGCGGCCGGACGGTAAGTCTCAGGTTTCCATCGAGTACGACGAGGACTGGAAGCCGCTGAGGGCCGAGGCCATTGTGATTTCCACACAGCATGCCCCGGATGTTGACTTCGCAACAATCCAGAGTGACGTTCGCGGCCACATCATTGACATGATCCTGGACCCGACTCTGCTCGACGCGAACACAAAAGTCCTTATCAACCCCTCTGGACGCTTCGTCGTCGGTGGTCCGAAAGGAGACGCGGGTCTCACCGGGCGAAAGATCATCGTCGACTCCTATGGCGGAATTGCCAGGCATGGCGGGGGAGCCTTCAGCGGCAAGGACCCTTCGAAGGTTGATCGCTCGGGCGCCTACGCCGCTCGCTGGGTGGCCAAGAACATCGTTGCTGCCGGCCTGGCCAGACGCTGCGAAGTGCTGGTCTCGTACGCGATCGGTGTGGCCGAGCCAACCTCTATCGGTATTGAGACCTTCGGCACAGGTAACGTCCCCGATGCCGCGATTCTCGCCGCGGTGCGGAAGCACTTCGATCTCAGACCGGGGGGCATAGTGCGCGACCTCGATTTGCTCCGTCCGATCTACAAGCAGACATCCACATACGGTCATTTCGGACGTGACGATCTCCACCTCCCCTGGGAGAGCACTAGCCGGGCTGCCGAGGTCGCAGCCACCGCCGGTCTCCCTGGCTGAGGCATGGACGCCATCATCCTTGTTGGGGGAATGGGAACCCGCCTTCGACCGCTCACGGCAGATCGGCACAAGAGCCTTCTGCCGATCTGCAACCGGCCGGTGTTCGACTACCTGCTCGAGTGGGCTATAGAGGGCGGCATCACCAGGGCTGTGCTGGCGATCGGACGGGCCAACGAAGACCTCGCAGCCGCCTACCCCAGCGGCGATTGGCAGGGGCTCGAGCTGCTCCCCGTGTTCGAGACTGAGCCCCTGCAGTCCGGCGGTGCCATCAGAAACGCGGTCTCCCAAGCCCAGGTTAAAGGGCGCTTCGTGGTGCTCAATGGCGACATCCTCACGGACTTTTCGCTAGCTGGAATGGTCGCCTCTCACTCCACATCCGGAGCGGAGCTGAGTATCGCGCTGCATGCAGAAGATGACGCTCGACAGTACGGCGTTGCTACCGTTGACGGAGAAAGCATGATCAGGCAATTCGTCGAGAAATCGCCGGAGCCGCCGTCGAACCTCGTGAACGCCGGAGCCTGGGTTTTCGAACCACAACTTGTCGAGCGCATACCGGCTGGTGCTGTTCGCGTGGAGGAAACTCTATTCCCGGATCTGGTTGAAACCGGGGGTCGGGTTCTCGGTTATCTCTTCGAGGGCCTCTGGGCCGACATCGGAACTTCTTCGCGTTACCTTTCAGCCACGCTTGAAATGTTGGACAGAGGACACCCTGGTCTCGGAGATTCGATCGTAATCGGCGAGGGGGCCACGGTGCAAAGGTCAGCTCTGGGCGCCCGGTCTGCTGTCGGCGCCGGGGCTAGGGTTCTCGACTCAGTTCTCTGGGAGAATGTCACGGTCGGGGCTCACGTGTCGATCCAACGCTCGGCAATCGCCAACGACGCGTCCGTGGGCGATGGAGCGCAATTAGTGGGATGCGTACTTGGCCCGCGCACTCGGATAGCACCCGGAGCCGTGGTCCCGCCCGGCACAACGGTTGAAGCAGAGGGTGAGTTTGGAATGAGCGATGACTGAGAACCCGGTGAAGTTCGGTACTGACGGCTGGCGAGCGCTCATCGGCGATACGTTCACGTTCGAGAACGTTCGAGCCTGCGCCCAGGCCACAGCCGAGCACTTCGCGGAGAGCAGGGGCACCGCACATCCGCTGGTCGTCGGCTGGGACACACGCTTCCTCTCCCAAGACTTCGCCTCGGAGGTGGCCGGGATCCTCGCCGGCAACGGCTTCGCCGTGGAGCTGGCGGACCGGCCCGCCCCAACGCCCGCGCTTAGCTACCGGGTGGTCGAGACTCAAGCGGCCGGGGGCGTGATGGTCACCAGCAGCCACAACCCCGCGAGGTGGAACGGGATCAAAGTGAAACCACACTACGGCGGCTCAGCCAGCCCAGAAGTTGTCGCAGACATCGAACGCAGGGTCCCGAGGTTGCTCCGCGACCCGAGCCTCATAAGAGACAGGCCAGCTGATTCAGTGGCTCGATTCGACCCGGTACCGGGCTACCTCGCAGCACTCGCCGAGAAGGTCGATATTGATCGGATCCGTAGCGCCGGCTTACGTATCTCCTACGATCCCATGTATGGAACGGGTGCAGGACTCCTTGAGGCACTGGTCGAAGGAGGGAGCACCCGCGTGATCACTCTGCACAGCGAAAGAAACCCGGCCTTCCCTGGCCTGCGGGCCCCGGAACCCATCGAGGCGAACCTCGGGGAACTGCTGAAGCTCACTGGCGAGGGTGAGTTCGCCGTCGGGATTGCGAACGATGGTGATGCAGACAGGCTGGGAGTCGTCGACGAACGCGGCAGATACCTCGATCAACTGCGCGCATTCGCCCTCCTCGTGAATTACATGCTCAATGTCCGGGGGCTAAGGGGACCGGTGGTGAAATCGCTGACCACCACCGCAATGGCCCAATCTCTCTCCGACCACTATGGGGTCCCCTGTATCGAAACACCGGTGGGCTTCAAGCACATCGGCCCGATCATGATGGAGCGGGACGCGCTCATCGGCGGAGAGGAAAGCGGAGGCTATGGGTTCCGCGGTCATCTCCCCGAAAGAGATGGGCTGCTCGCGGCCCTGTTCCTCCTCGATTATATCGCGTCGACGGGACGCACACCTTCCGAGCTCGTGGAGGATGTGTTCGCTATCACCGGCCCTCACTTCTACAAGCGGCTGGACTTCGAACTGGATCCCGGGGCCAGCGAATCGGTGCGAGCGCGACTTGATGCGGCGAAGCCTAGCGAGGTGGCCGGTAGAGAGGTTACTGAGGCCGACCAACTGGACGGCTGGCGCTTCAAGTTCGAGGGAGGATGGCTTCTCTTCCGACTGTCGGGCACAGAACCACTTCTGCGCATCTACACCGAGGTCGACGACGAATCATGTGTCGAACCGGTGCTCGCAGCCGGGACTCGTCTGGCTGGATACTAGGGGTCCAGCCTGCGTTTAGCCTCCGAGGGATTTGACCGTCGGAATCGGACGACTGCTCGTCCGGTATTGCCGCTTCCCGGCTTCGAGGAGATCGTTACCGTTTGAGTCGTTGACCACGATCACAGGGAAGCCTTCAACCTCGACCCGCCGGATCGCCTCAGTCCCGAGATCTTCGAAGGCAACAACATCCACTTTCTTGATGTGCCTGTTGAGAAGTGCACCGGTGCCACCGACGGCGATGAAATAGACGGCGTTGTGCTCTCTTATAGCTTCGCGCACCGTTGGCCCGCGGCCACCTTTCCCGATGAAACCTTTCACTCCGAGTTCCAGCATTCGGGGCGTGTACGGATCAATTCGCATGGAGGTCGTAGGCCCGGCGGAGCCGATGACCGCGCCCGGACGAGGAGGCGTCGGCCCAACGTAGTAGATGACCTGACCGTCGACGTCGACCGGCAGAGGTTCTCCACGATCGGCGAACTCGATCAGGCGTTTGTGGGCGGCATCCCGCGCCGTGTAGATGACGCCGCTGATTCTGACGTGGTTGCCGGCCTTGAGACTGCTGATCGCGGCATCCTTGAGTGGAGTGGTAAGGGAAATGCTATCAGCCATGGGTCAATCCTCCAGCGAGTCGAGAGCGAGTGAATGAGCATGTCTACAGCACCGCTCCCTTTGTCCTCGCACTGTGGCACTGAATGTTCACAGCCACGGGGAGGGCCGTGATGTGCGTTGGGTGCGTATCGGCGAAGACCGTTAGCGCAGTTGTTGAGCCGCCCACCGCCTGTGGGCCCACCCCGAGGGCATTCACGGCCTCCAGAATTTCGTCCTCGAGCACCGCCACCTCTTCGTCCGAATGACGGCTTCCGATCTTGCGGAAGAGGGAGTGCTTGGCCATCGCCATCGCCTTCTCAGCGGTGCCTCCGATGCCCACTCCAATGACCAGGGGTGGACAGGGATTGCCTCCCGAAAGGTCGACCGTCTCACAAACGAAATCGATGACTGCGGGCTTCCCCGTGCCGGGAAGGAAATTCTGGTACCGGGACATGTTTTCGCAACCACCACCTTTCGGCATGAACTGGATGCGGAGCTGGTCTCCAGGAACTATCTCCGTGTGTATCACGGCCGGCGTGTTGTCACCGGTGTTTGCGCGAGCGCTGAATGGCCGTGCGGCAATGGACTTGCGGAGGTAACCCTCGCCGTATCCCTGGCGAACTCCTTCGTTGACTGCATCGTAGAGGAAACCACCGGCGACATGTGCGTCTTGGCCCAGCTCAAGATGTACAACGGCCGTACCTGTGTCCTGACAGAGGGGCAGCATGCGGTCGCGGGCAAGCTGGGCGTTTTCGAGGATCTCATCGATGATCTGGACGCCAAGCTCGGACTTTTCCGTTTCTCGGGCGGACTTGATCGCGCCTTCGACATCGTCGGGAAGGAAATGGGCGGCCTCTACCGCCAAACGAGCGACGGTCTCTGTTATCTGCGAAGCTGAAATTTCTCGCATTCTGCCTCCTAGGGCAGCCTCTGGGCTGGTAATCTGAGATTACTCGCTCAGCAGTGCTCAAACCACGGTCCCAAGAAGATCCTTATCAGTGCTAATCAACGAGCCTTTGAATCTCACCATTCTTGCGTGATTTCCCCATACCGGGCGAGGCGCGGATCCTGTCGCCATGACCACCGCGGGCATCATCCTCTGTGGGGGAGCGTCCCGCCGAATGGGAAAGGACAAGGCGCTGCTGCCATTCGGCGACCTCACAATGGTTGAGCGGGTGGCCAGCGTACTGGTGCCGGCGGTCGACGAGGTTCTCCTGGTCGGAAGACGGAACCAGACACTTCCCAGTGACTTCCGCACGGTGTTCGACGCCATCGAAGACCAAGGACCCGTCAGCGGCCTCGCCTACGGGTTTGACGCTGCATCACCGGACATCGCGTTCCTTGCCTCCTGCGACACACCTTTTCTCCGGACGGAATTTGCCCTCCGTATGATCGAGTTATCGCACGGCCACGAGGCCACCGTCTTGCGAACCAACGACGGCAGGCTTCACCCTATCGGCGCCGTTTACTCGGGCAAGCTTCTGCAAAGGGCGCAGGATTTGCTCTCCCGCGGACAACGAAGCCTGAAAGCGCTCATCGAGCAATCGGAAACTCGGTACGTCGGCATCAGCGAGGTGGAAGATGTCGATCCTGGCCTGACGAGCACGCTGAGCGTGGACACGCCGGAGGCCTACGAGAACGCCCTTCAAAGGGCCGGCTTGGCTTCGGGCGAGGGAGACAGCTGACCGGGGAGCAGATCAGTCGTCCGGCCAGTCGGTGTCAAAGACACGAACTGCCGGACCCGTCATGAAGACCGAGCCGGACCCGTCCCACTCCAGCGTGAGGTCCCCACCGGGCAACGAGTCCACCAGTCGCTTTCCTGTGAGTCCCTTTAACTGGGACACAGCACAGACGGCGCTCGCGCTGGTGCCGGAGGCCAGCGTTATTCCCGATCCGCGTTCCCAGACTCTGTGCCTGACATGGTCGCGGCTCAAAACCTGCACGACCTGGAAGTTCACCCGGCGTGGAAACAGCGGGTGCTTCTCCACAAGAGGACCGATCCGCTCGAGCGGAAACTCGTCTACTCCCGACTCCACGTAGTGGACGGCGTGGGGATTGCCAATGCTCACAAAGGAGAGGCGCAGGTCCATCCCACCAACATTCAGTGGGTGATCGAAGACCGGGCCGGGACCGCTCAGGTCAGCCGGCAAAGAAGCAGGCTCAAAACTTGGTCGGCCCATGTCCACCCTCGCTGAGGTCACCACTTCACCCTCTCGAAAGAGGGCGAGCGTCATTGTGCCCGCAAGCGTTTCAACGCTCACCGACTCGGCACCTGAATCCACCATTCCTTCCTCGACCGCATAGCGGGCCAGGCATCGAATGCCGTTGCCACACATCTCAGCCTCAGAACCGTCCGCGTTGAAAATTCGCATACGGAGGTCGGCGATCGTAGAAGGCAACGCAAGAATGAGTCCGTCGGCTCCTACGCCGTGATGCCGGTCGCTGATCAAGCGAGAAAACTCAGTCCAGTCTCGATCCCGCTCCGGTCGAGCGTATAAGTAGTCGTTGCCGAGCCCGTGCATCTTCGTCAGCCGCATGTGGGAGCCCTTTCGACTTCGACCGAACTAGGACCATGCTAGCGCGTCTGGAACCCGAGAACTCGATGTTACGCACGGTTTAGGAGTCACCGGGTAACGACCGCCCGCGCGCGCAGAACAATTCAGTTCAGCGAAATTGACGCCTCGTTAAGTCTCCGGCAGCGGCGGGCATCCGCAATTATCGGAAGCGGCGTGGAAATCAGGCCATCCATAATCACCTCTCATGTATTAGCTACCAGCTGCTGGAACCCCTCAGGGCATTCGTACAGGCGCCAGTGAAAATGTTCGCTTCCAGCTCTATATCCTCCACGGTCCTTAGCCAACGGATACGCTCGTCCGAAGGCCGAAACCATTGCAATTGACGGCGAGCCAGACGCCGCGTTGCCTTTGCAGTGGCCTCGATGGTCTCCTCAAGCTCCACTTCTCCGCGCAAGTACCTGACCACCTCGGCATAACCGATCGACGACATCGCCGGAGCATCTTCCCCGACGCCGGCATCAAGTAGACCGCGAACCTCATCGACGAAGCCTGCCTCGAACATCTCCCGAGTCCTCCGCCCTATCCGCTTGTCTAGCTCGTCCCGCTCCGCTTCCAGCCCGAAAATGAGATATTCGAAATCCGGCTCCCCCCGCTGCTGCCACTCGGAGATCGGACGGCCTGTTGCCTCATGGACTTCGAGAGCTCGGACCACCCGCCGAACGTTGCGTTCGTCAATCCGTTCGGCCGCGACCGGGTCCACGTCCTGCAGTCGCGCGTGCAGAGCCGCGGTTCCCTGGTCGTCCGCGAAGGCACTCAGCCGCGCCCTGAGCTCGGGGTTCGGGGCCACCTCTGGAACACTCCAGTCTTCAAGGAGGGACCACACGTACTGGCCACTACCACCAACGATCCATGGGAACGAACCGCGTGCCCAGATGGCCTCGAACGTCTTGCGGGCGTCACGGCGAAAGAGCGCCAAGCTGTACCGCTCTCCTGGCTCGCAGATATCAAACAAGTGGTGACGCACAACTCTGCGTTTTTCTGACGACGGTTTGGCGGTGCCAATGTCCATTTGACGATAGATCTGACGGCTGTCTGCATTGACGATTTCGCCGCCAAGTCGCCGAGCCAACTCGAAGGCAACGGCGGATTTCCCAGAGGCTGTGGGCCCCACGATCGCAACGAGGCGGCGAAGCATCAGCTGGCCGCAGCGCCGACCACGGCCGCAAACTGGTCGGCCTTCAGGGAAGCCCCGCCGATCAGGCCGCCATCGACGTCCGAGCAGGCCAGTAACTCGGCTGCGTTGCCCGGGTTCATGCTTCCCCCGTACTGGATTCGTATGCGACCAGCTTCGTCCCCCGACAGCTCGGACAGAACGCCCCGGATGTACTCGCAGGCGCTCTGAGCATCGGCGGGCGTGGCGGTTTCACCGGTCCCGATCGCCCACACCGGCTCGTAGGCAACAGTCAGCCTCGAAGAGACCTCAAGCCCGAACAAGCCTCCGTGCAGCTGGCGTTCGAGCACAGACTCGACACGGCCACTGCGCCTCTCGTCGAGCGTCTCCCCGATGCACATGATTGGATCAAGGTTCGATGCCAGGACCACGGCAAGCTTTTGCTGAACCGATTGGTCCGTCTCACCGAAGTATTGGCGTCTCTCGCTGTGACCGATGATGACGTAACGACAGTAGTCCTCGAGCGCCTCGACACTAACCTCTCCCGTATAGGCCCCGCGCGCTTCCCAGTGGACATCCTGGGCGCCCACACCCACAGTCGAGCCCCGGGTAGCCGCCCTCACTGCGGAAAGATGCGGAAACGGGACGCAGACTGCGACATCCACAGCCATCCCAACCACCGAGGCAACAACCTCGCTGGCCAGGGCAATAGCCTCCGACTCGGTCGTGTTCATCTTCCAGTTGCCGGCGACGAAAGGTACCCGCTTGCTCATGTATTGATGGTACATCGGCCGCGATTAGCGTTGTTCTCTGTCGAACCGCTCCACGAGTCGCGCCGGGTTTCGGACGCCCACCCGCAGGCATCGCGCACTGAGCGGCAGCAGGCGTGGGATCGCCCAGACTCTGACCGGCGATGAGAACTCGAGTTCCGCGACATCCCCAAAAGCCGCGGTCAGAGCTACAGTTCCGCCAAGATTACCCCTCACACCAAGGCCGCCCCACCAGGAGTGTTTGACGATCCGCGCGCCGACGATATTCGCGTTGGCGACTGTGAGGTCCGTGAAGCCGCCAAAGCGAATCCGGGTCCTGCTGTCGCCAACGGCGACTAAGGATGTCGGCAGCCGGAGCATCGCGCCAAACATCCAGACGAAGACCAGGCCGAGAGCCAGAGCCGGCACGAGAGCAGAGAGAAGAACCCAGCCCGGATCTGCAACGGTCACTCTCCATACGAGGGCAACGCAGCCAACACCCGACGCGAGAGTCGCCATGGAGACCATCACTTGGAGAAAGCGAACGCCTCGGAATCCGAACAGCACGGGCCCAGTATAGGGTTGGGCCGTGGGGTGTTAGTTCGTAACGTCCATCAGCGACGAAACGCCGGGAAGCGGTTTCCCCTCTAACATCTCCAACGACGCCCCACCACCTGTGGAGATGTGTGTGAATCGCTCTGCTAGGCCGGAGATGGCCACGACGGCGGCGGTCTCGCCGCCTCCTACCACCGTCACCGCCGACAGCTCGGACAGAACCCTGGCCATTCCGAGGGAGCCGCCGGCAAACGGGCTCATCTCGAAAACACCCATTGGTCCGTTCCAGACGACCGTGGCGGTGGGCGCAAGAGCCTGCCCGTAGTCCTCCACTGTCTGGGGCCCCACGTCCAAGATCATCGAGCCGGCGGGAACCGCTGAAACCGCCACCGTTTCGACCCTGGCATCCTCAGCCATCCGCTCGGCGACTACCACGTCGACCGGCAAACGAACATTCACACCTTTTTCGCCAGCATCGGCGAGTATCTGGACGGCGATTTCAACCTGGTCGTCCTCAACGAGCGATGACCCCACCGCGTGTCCCTGGGCTTTCAAGAAAGTGTTGGCCATTCCTCCCCCGACCAATAGGACATTCAGGCCAGGAAGGAGGTGCCGCAAAGCGGGAATCTTCGTACTGACCTTGGCTCCTCCGACGAGAGCCGCGAACGGTCTCGGCGGGTCCGCGACCAGCGCCGAGAGGTAGCGCACTTCCTTCTCCATCAGGAGTCCGGCGACTGACGGGAGGAAATGGGTCACGCCCTCGGTTGACGCGTGGGCCCGGTGGGCAGCGCCGAAAGCGTCGTTGACGAAGAAATCTGCGCCCGCAGCCAGCTGGCGAGAAAACGTCGAATCGTTCTGCACTTCCTCCGGATGAAACCGCAGGTTTTCTAGCAACAGCACATTGCCCGGTTCCAGCGAGTCGACGAGTGCACGCGCTTGGGCGCCTACACAATCCACGGAGAGTTCAACGTCGGTCGAGAGAAGTTCTCCGAGTCGCTTCGCCACCGGTCCGAGGGAAAGTTCCGGCGTCACTCCTTTGGGCCTGCCCAGGTGGGAGCAGAGGACCACGGCTGCGCCGGATTCGAGCAGCAGCCGGATGGTCGGAAGGGAACCGCGTATGCGTGTGTCGTCCGTTATGCGGTCGCCGTCAAGCGGGACATTGAGATCGGCCCGGACCAGCACCGTCTTGCCAGCCACGTCGATATCCCTGGTCGTGAGCTTGCCGATGCCAAGCTGCTCGCTCATCCTCCGGCCGAATTCCCTGCGCCTCGAGCCTCTACGTCCGATATCTTCGCTCGCCGACGCGCATGTCGGCCGGCTTCCGGCTCGTTCTCGAGAAATGCCTGGAGACACTCCTCCGCCATACTGGTGCTGATCTCGTGGGCACCGAGTGCAAGGACGTTCGCACCTGTGTGCAGGCGCGCCCGTGCCGCCCCCCAGGAAGTGTGACAGAGAGCACACCGACCCCCTCGAACTTTGTTTGCCGTGATAGACACGCCGACCCCGTTGCTGCACACGACAACGCCGAGATCTGCGTTCCCGGAAACGACACTCCTCGCCACTGGCTCGGCGAAGTCGGGGTAGTCGACGCTATCGGTGTCACGAGTGCCGAGGTCATCAACCTCGTGTCCCAGGGACTCAGCAAATTTGACGAGATGCTGTTTGAGCGCAAAACCCGCATGGTCAGCGCCGAAAGCCAATCTCACCTTACGCTCCTGAGGACAGGGATGTCCCGGAGGCCAAGTATACGAGCCACTTCTCCCCTGGCGACCGCCCCCTCACGCAGAATTCGAACCTCATTACCACTACAGTCGATGACCGTGGAGTCCCGTCCCATCTCGGTCGGCCCGCCGTCGAGTGCCACTGAGCACGACTTGCCGATCTGGCGGATCGCATCCCGGCAAGTCGTGGGACTGGGTTCGCCATGAAGATTCGCGCTCGATGCAGCCACCGGGCCTCCCAACCTCTCCACCAGCCGGTGGATGTGGGGAGAATCCGGTATGCGAAAACCGATGGTGCTGCCACCGGCCGTCGCAGGACTTCGTAAAGCGGGCGCGGCAATCGTCACGATCGTCCAAGGGCCAGGCCCGAGGGCATCGACAATCCTGACAACCCGGCCAGAGAGCTGCGCGAACCTCCCGATGAGATCGGTGCTCGGTGAGAAGAGAAGCTGCACCGGCATCGACTGCGGACGATGCTTCGCGGCCAAGATGGCTGAAACCGCCCGGTCACGCCTCGCATCGGCGGCAATGCCGTAAACCGTATCCGTCGGCAGAATGACCAGCTTGCCTGCTGCGAGCGCGAAGATCGCCTTCGAGAGGCTTTCATCGTCCAGCGGTAGAGGTGAGGTTACTGGCATTGGCGGACAAGTCGATCCTAGCGAATGCGGGCCACCCCGCAACGAGTGCTGGAGAATTCATAATCCCCGGTAGGAGCTTAGTCACAGGCTCGGGTAGAGTAGGCTTTCATGGTCGAACCAACGCCCCCCGACGAACCAGGGAGGGGCCACGAGACAATCGTTGTTCTCGACTTCGGCTCGCAGTTCTCAATGCTCATCGCCCGGCGCGTCCGGGAACTCGACACCTACTGTGAGCTGATCCCGTGGGACGCGCCGAAAGAGAAGACCACTGGGCTCAACATCCGCGGGTTTATCCTTTCGGGCGGACCCAACAGCGTTTACGACGACGACGCACCACGCGCCCCCGACTGGGTGTTTGATTCTGGCCTTCCAGTCCTCGGGATCTGCTACGGTATGCAGTTGCTGGCCCATCAGCTCGGCGGCGCGGTCATACCCGGTCTCGAACGCGAATACGGACCGTCGGAGATAGAAGCAACGGCGGACTCTCCACTGCTCACAGGACTACCGACGAAGCTCGAAGTCTGGATGAGTCACGGCGATCGCATCGAAAGGCTACCAACCGGGTTTTCCCCTCATGCGAAGAGCGGTAACTCCCCCATTGCGGTGATGGCGGACACCCAGCGCAGGTACTACGGACTTCAATTTCACCCGGAGGTCGTCCACACCCCGCGGGGCAGAGACATCCTGCGCAACTTTGTGATGGGAATCTGCGGAAGCGCCGGCCGCTGGACTCCCGGCAGTTTTGTTGATGAAACCGTGGAGACTCTTCGCGAACAGGTGGCGGACGGCGAGGTCATCTGTGGCCTTTCCGGTGGCGTGGACAGCTCCGTTGCGGCCGCCCTGATCCACCGCGCTATCGGTGACCGCCTCAATTGTGTATTCGTCGACAACGGCCTCCTCCGCGCTGGCGAGGCGGAAGAGGTAATCGAGACCTTCGGCCGGCACATGCAGATGAACCTGCGGCATGTAAAAGCCCAGTCCCGTTTCCTCAAGGCCCTGGCTGAAGTCACCAACCCTGAGACCAAGAGGATCAGGATCGGGAACACGTTCGTCAGAGTGTTCGAGAAGGAAGCCAAGTCGATAAAGGGTGCCCGCTTCCTGGCCCAGGGGACGCTCTACCCGGATGTTATTGAGAGCGCATCTCATGGCAAGGGCGCCGCAAAGATAAAGTCCCACCACAACGTCGGCGGTCTCCCGGATGACATCGGTTTTGAACTGGTCGAACCATTACGATTTCTGTTCAAAGATGAGGTGCGGCGCATCGGCCAGGCATTGGGACTGCCGGACGAGATTATCTGGCGGCAGCCGTTCCCGGGCCCGGGGCTGGCGATCCGGATCCTGGGCGAGGTCACCGAAGAGAAACTGGACATTCTTCGCCTCGCCGACCAAATCGTTCTGAATGAGATTCGCTCTGCCGGACTGTACAAGAATCTCTGGCAGAGCTTCGCAGTGCTCACTGATGCGCGGACGGTCGGCGTGATGGGTGACTTCCGTACGTATGGTTACGCCGTTGCCATCCGCGCCGTCACCGCCGACGACGCGATGACCGCCGACTGGGCACGGCTTCCCTATGATCTTCTTTCCAAGATCTCAAACCGCATAGTCAACGAGGTCCACGGGGTCAACCGGGTAGTCTACGACGTCACGAGCAAGCCCCCAGGAACAATCGAATGGGAATGAATTGGGTGGGCCGTCATGCCTAGGGTCCTGCTGGTGGGGACGGGTGCCCGCGAGCACGCTCTGGCCTGGAAGTTGCGCCAGAGCGCGGCCGTCGATGACATCTTCGTGGCTCCGGGAAACGGCGGGACAACTCAGGTCGCCACCAATGTGCCGATTCAGCCCCGAGACATCGATGGACTGGTGCAGGCCGCAAAAGACCTGCGAATCAACTTCTACCTTGCCAGCATGGATGACCCCCAACCGCTCGGACTCGTCGATCGGCTCAGTGCTGAAGGCATCCCCTGCTACGGACCGACAGCCGCGGCCTCGAGGCTCGAATCGAGCAAAGCCTGGGCCAAGGAGTTCATGACCCGGCACGGCATCCGCACAGCTGGCTTCGCGACTTTTGGAGACCATCGAGCAGCCACCGCCCACGTTGACTCCCAGCCTGAGGGCGAGTTCTGGGTTAAGGCGAGCGGCCTGGCCGCTGGCAAAGGCGCGATTGGCTGCAACAGCCGCGCCGAAGCCCACGAAGCGCTAGAGCAAATCATGGTGCGAAAAGAATTCGGCAGCGCGGGAGACGAGGTCGTCATCGAACAATCTCTGCATGGCTGGGAGACCTCTGCCCACGCCTTCTGTGACGGCCGCGTGGCCTCGCTGATGCCGTTCGCGAGCGACCACAAGAGGGCGCTGGATGGAAACCAGGGGCTGAACACGGGAGGAATGGGTGCGTTTTCGCCGAGTGACCTGGTCTCCCCTGACCTCACCGAAGCAATCAGGAAAGATGTAGTCGCCCGGGTGATGACGGGGATGAAAGAGGAGGGGATCCCCTTCAGCGGCACTCTCTTCCCCGGCTTGATCATCACGGATGATGGGCTCTACGTGCTCGAGTTCAACGCTCGTTTCGGCGACCCAGAAGCGCAGGTCCTGATGCCCAGACTTGAATCGGATCTCTTTGAAGTTTGTAGCGCGGCTGCAGCGGGCGGGCTCGCGAATATCAATGTTCGCTGGTCATCAGACCATGCCGTCGGAGTCGTCCTTGCCAGCGGCGGCTATCCCAGCTCGTACGAGACAGGGTACGAGATATCGGGCCTTGAGGCCGTGGATCCGGACGTCGTCGTGTTCCAGGCCGGCACGAGAAACGAAGGCGGGAGGCTCGTGACCAGCGGAGGCCGGGTACTGACGGTCGTAGCCACTGCTGAAACCCTGGCGCACGCAAGAGAACGAGCGTACGACAACGCCCGCCGGATCTCATTCAAAGACGTCCATTACAGGCGGGATATCGCAACGTCGGCCCTGCGGGTAGAAGACTGACAGCCCGCTTTGGGCGAAGTGAGGTACAGATGACCGAACCACTCGTGGCAGTCCTCATGGGCTCCAAGAACGACCAGCCCCTGATGGAGCCGACGGTCAAGGTTCTGGACGACTTGGGGATCCTTCACATTGTCCAGGCGATGTCAGCTCATCGCACGCCTGACAAGGTGCGGGAATTCGCCAAACGGGCCGAAAGTGACGGAATCGAGGTCTTCATCTGCGCTGCGGGCGGGGCCGCCCACCTGCCAGGAGCCGTGGCGGCTCATACCACGCTGCCTGTGATCGGAGTTCCGCTGGCATCCAGCGAAGTGGCGGGCGGGCTCGATGCAATGTTCGGCGTACTCCAGATGCCGCCTGGTGTGCCGGTCGCGGGAGTGGCCGTCGGCGCCTGGGGCGCCCGCAACGCGGCCTACCTGGCTGCGGCCATCCTGTCCCTCGCCCACTCGGACGTGCGCGAAGCCTACCGCTCCTTCAGGGAACGGCAGTCGCAGGCGTAGCCGACACATTCGAAAGGAGCAGCTGTGACAGGACTAACCCAAAACTCCCAGGCCACGCCTGTCGACATGCTCCCGGGCATCGTCCGGCGCACCCTCAGTGAGGGCAGTCACACGATGCTCTGCGAGCTCACAATGGCCGCGGGTTCGGAAGTACCAGCTCACACTCACCCACATGAGCAGACCGGCTACCTTGCGAGCGGCCGCTTTCGGTTTCGGCTTGGCGATACCTGGATGGAAATGACCGCGGGTGATTCCTGGTGTGTCCCTGGCGGGATTGAACACGAGGTCGAAGTTCTGGAGGACTGCATCGCGATCGACGTCTTCAGCCCGCCCCGCGAGGAGTACCGCGACCCAGGCCGTTAGGTGCGCGCCGAGCAAGTTTCCCGGACGCGGCACGAAGCGTTTGTCCGTCGTATCCTTCGGAAGTGATTCCTCGCTATTCGCGGCCCGAGATGGCAGCCATCTGGACGGACGAGGCGAAGTTCCAACGCTGGCTCGAAGTCGAGATAGCGGCCTGCGAAGCATGGGCCGAGCTCGGACAGATTCCCGCCGAAGATGCCGAGAAGATTAGGACCGACGCGAGCTTCGATCTCGACAGCGTCAACGAATACCTCGCAATCACCCACCACGATGTGACCGCATTCCTGCGCTCGGTCGCAGACTCACTTGGTGAAGAAGGCCGGTGGGTCCACTTCGGTCTCACGAGCTCAGACGTCTGGGACACGGCAACAGGGCTTCAACTCCGAGAGGCATCCAACCTACTTCTGGCCGATTGTGACGCTCTGATCGAAGTCCTCGGCAGACAGGCTAGGGCCTACAAAGACACCCTTTGCGTCGGCCGCACCCACGGCGTTCATGCAGAACCGATGACCTTCGGCCTCAAGATCGCCGTCTGGTACGACGAGATGAAGCGCAACCGGGAAAGGCTCAAGGCGGCCCGACAGGCGATCGCTGTCGGAGCTATCAGCGGTACCGTCGGTACGCATGCTTCGGTGCCCCCGGCGCTCGAGGAGATCGTTTGCCGGAACTTGGACCTCGGCGTCGAACCAGCCTCGACTCAGATAATCCAGAGAGACCGTCATGCCCAATTCGTGACAACCCTGGCGCTGATCGGCTCCTCACTCGAGAAATTCGCAACCGAGATCAGAGCTCTACAAAAAACCGAGGTCCGAGAAGCAGAAGAGCCATTCGATGAGGGCCAGACCGGCTCCAGCGCCATGCCTCACAAACGAAACCCCGAAAAGTGCGAACGCATTACAGGGCTCGCCAGGGTCCTCCGCGGTTATGCGGGCACCTCCATGGAAAACGTCGCCCTCTGGCATGAGCGCGACATCAGTCACTCATCGACAGAACGAATCGTTTTCCCGGACGCCTGCCTCGCCCTCGATTACGCTCTCAACCTGTTTACAGACATAGCGGACAGGCTGGTCGTCTACCCCGACCACATGAAGGAAAACCTCGAACGCTCGCTGGGATTGGTCTTTTCGCAGCGGGTTCTCCTCGCCCTGATCGGCTCCGGGCTGTCGAGGCAGGATGCCTACAAGCTTGTTCAGCGCAACGCCATGAACGCCTGGAAGACAAACTGCCAGTTCCTGGAACTCCTTCTTGAGGATGCAGACGTAATGAGTCACATGTCCCGGTCCGACCTCGAGGGGCTGTTCGACTACGGCTTCTATCTCTCGAACGTCGGTACGACCTTTGAGCGCCTTGCGTTGTGACTAGCCCCGAGACTCCGACTCCCGTCCCGGTCCGGGCGACCGTTCGTGCCGCTTTTCGGCTCGTCGCCGACCACCCGCGTCAAATTCTCCTACCAATCACGGCGATTCAACTCCCGGTGACCCTGCTAACCACCTTTGTGGTGCTGTTCGCCTCTTTGACCTACCTCCAAGATGAACCCCTGGATCCGTTCGAGGAGGGCGCCCGCAATACGCTCTTCCTCTACCTGGTCACCATGGCGGCCCAATTGCTGTTAGCCCAGGTTGCTCGCGCCGGCGCAGTTGCGGCCTCTGCGGCCGCTGCGACAGGAAGCACTCTTGCAGTTTCCGAAGCGCTCGACCCCGCTTTTTCGAGAATGGGGGGCCTGCTGACGCTCGCCCTCGCAGCTGTGGCGATCGCCGCAATTGTCGTCGTGCCAATCGCAGGTTGGATTCTCGCCCCATACCTCGGGCTACGGACGATCCTTGCGTTTGAGGCTTTCGTACTCGAAGGCGTGGCTCCTTTCCAGGCCCTCGGGCGGTCCTGGGAGATCACCCGAAGGCGAGTGCTGACGATGCTCGGGGTGGTTCTCCTGACAGCTGTAGTTCTGGTCGGGCCGCTACTGCTCGTCAATGGCCTCAGCTTCATTGTCCAAGGTTCGAGGACGCAACAGGTCTTCCTCAGCAGTCTCTACTCTCTGGTCGCGGGAACCTTTCTGATCCCCGTGGTAGCGTTCATCACTGCAACCACCACTCTCTTTTACTTGCAGGCGACGGGGGCTATCAGCGATGTCAGGGGTAATGCACGAGGCGGATCTGCCCTCTAGGGCACACCAGGGTAAGGTCCGGGACACGTATGACCTTGGGGACCAACTGCTGATCGTCGCCACCGACAGGATCTCCGCCCTCGACGTAATCTTGCCCACCCCCATCCCACGGAAAGGCGAGGTGCTGACACGCCTTTCGGCCTGGTGGTTCGAGCGGATCAGGAACGTCATTCCAAACCACTTCGTGGCCCTCATCACAGCTAAGAACGCTTCCACCGTCCCGCTACCGCTGGACGACCGCTACCACGGGAGGTCGATGCTCGTGCGAAAGGCCCAGCGCCTAGACGCCGAGTGCATCGCTCGCGGCTACATCTCCGGATCTGGTTGGAAGGACTACCAGCGAACCGGCGCAGTCTGCGGAATCCCGTTGCCCGACGGCCTGGAGGAGTCATCACAGCTCCCAGAGCCAATCTTTACACCCTCGACCAAAGCCGATGTCGGACACGACGAAAACATCTCATTCGAGGAACTCTGCGAACTCGTCGGCGAAAACGAGGCGGCGACCATGCGGGTACGAACCCTCGCCGCCTATAACTACGCTCATGAGGTCGCCCGTGAGAAAGGAATAGTCATCGCCGACACCAAGCTCGAGTTCGGCATCTGGAATGAAGAGGTGATTCTGATCGACGAAGTGCTGACGCCGGACTCCAGCCGTTTCTGGCCGGCCGGCCAGTTCGCGCCAGGCAGGTCGCAACCCAGCTTCGATAAGCAACCCGTTCGCGACTGGCTCGCAACGAGTGGCTGGAAGGACGGGGACAAACCTCCCGCAATCCCAGGTGATGTAGTCGAGGCAACGACGGAGCGTTACCTGACGGTTTATCAGATGCTAACCGGGGAAAGTCTCTGATGCGCCACTATGTAGCCCGGGTATACGTGGCCCTGAAACCCACTGTGAACGATCCCGAGGGGAACACGATTGCAGGTGCCCTCCAAAACCTCGGCTTCGACAGCGTCCACGGGGTTCGGTCCGGGAAGTACATTCAGGTAACTCTCGAGGCCGCGGACGAAGAAGCGGCTTCCTCCGCCGTTGATCAGATGTGCACTCGCCTCCTTGCAAACCCGGTGATCGAGACTTACAGGTTCGAGATTTCGACTGCCTGAGCGGGGCACCCTCTTCTGCTAATGGCGCCCATTCCCCAGAAAGCTTCGCTATTGATCCCTTAAGGCCGCCATCAATCCGCTCGAGATCTTTTCGGACGAGTTCATGGTGATCGGGATGGACTAGCGGTTCTCGATGTGGACGCCCGTTCTCTACAGAAAAGATTGACTGCCCATATCCGCTATCCGTGAGTTCCTGCGAGCCCGCGTCTCGTCTTAGGTCGAGACGCCAGAGTTAATCGGTCCGAGCCGCGATCGGACGATAGCAGGTGACCTAGGTGTCCTCCACGGGGTATCGCCTTGCGATCTCCTCGGGAGACAAGCCGCCCTCGTTCCGCATCACGAACTCGTCATAGAGGATGCCCCCGGTGAACACGCCCGGTTCCTGCGAACAGATGACGACTGCAGCATCGCCAATGATCTGGCCACTCATCCGCCAGCCCAAATAGTTAGGTTCTCCCGATTGGCCCCGAAAGAAGTGCCCGCCCTCCGACCAAAGAGGGAGGTGCGGAGAGAGAGCGTTGACGCTGATTTTTTCCGGGAATACCTCGGTCGCAAGGCCCTGGCTGAAGCGCTCCAACGCCGACTTTGTCGCTCCGTACGGAGCACCGCCCGCCTGGACGCGGTCATATGGACCTGGACCGGGGCCGATGGCGGCGCGGGACGAAACGTTGATGATGTGCCCGCCACCCGCGTCCACAAGATGAGGAAGAACCGCCCGGCAGAAGTGGAACGGGCCGTGCACGTTCACGCGAAACGCCAGTTCCCAATGCTTAGCCTGGAGGTCGGCTACGGAACCGGGAATCAGGATTCCGGCGTTATTGACCAGGATGTCAATTCGCCCGAAGCGATCGAACGTCGCGCGGACGGCCTCGGCGATTTCGCCCTCACGCGTCACGTCGGCCCTGACAGCAATCGCCTCCGCCCCCGCTTCGGTCACCAGTCGCACCGTATCCTCCAGCGTACCGGGAATACGCGACTCACCTTCTCGGGTCGTCCGGGCGACAGCCGCCACTGATGCACCGGCGGCCCCGAGGGCAACCGCAATATCTTTCCCCAGGCCCCGGCTGGCGCCCGTTACTATCGCCGTCCGGCCATCGAGAACACCCATCGACAATCCCTCCATCGGATGACACCTCCGCCCTCGAACCGCTTGCCGGGCGACTGCGGAGGCGTCCTGACCCCGCGCCACCCGGATTCTACTCGGTACGGCCCCCGACGCATGGGTGACACTCACCTTGGACTGGCACTGCCTAGGTTACTGATCACCGCGGACCGGCGCGGTAGACTCCTATTTCATGACACGTGGGGCTGCCGAAGCGACGGCACTGGGAGGACTTCGAGTCCTTGAGCTGGGGGACTCGGAAGCGCTCTCGTACGCCGGCAAACTTCTGGCCGAGTTCGGCGCTGAAGTCGTGAAAGTCGAACTTCCAAGCGGTGACACCGCCCGGCGCCGTATTCCGTTACCGGGAGCTCCAAAGGCCGACGGAGCCCTTCACCGCTGGATCAACTCCTCCAAACACAGCCTCGTGGTCGACTGGGAAACCGATTGCTCGCAGCTTCTTCCGCTGTTCGATGGTGCGGATGTGGTGCTGAGCGCGATTGATCCGCGCCGGGAGGAGCTTTCCCCGGAGAAACTCAGAGCGGGCCGACCCTACCTGATCGCCGGCCACGTCTCCGACTTCGGACCTGACGGCCCCCTCGCCGACTGGCAAGGCGGCGAACTCGTGCTCTATGCCCTTTGCGGGCTTCTCGCCGCGAGCGGCCCATACAATCGTCCACCTGTGGCCCACGGAACCGGGGTCGCCTGGTATACGAGCGGAGCTGCTCTGGCCGTCGGGGTGCTTGTCGCCCATCTCGAGCGCGCCCGGAGCGGACACGGTCAGGTCGTCGACGTCGCCGGATTGGACTCGATGCTCGGAGCGCAGGCGTCGCTGCCGTTCAACGTGTCGTTCAGCGGCATCTCACGGCGTCGAGCCGGGCGAACTCTGGGGGTCGATCTCGGGGTATTCCCCTGCGCCGATGGGCACATTGCCAGCGTCGTCGGAAGGGATGGCTGGGAGCGCCTTGTGGCCCTCCTCGAGGAGCCCGAACTCATGCAGGAGAAATACCTAGACCGAGCCACCCGAATTGCGCATATGCAGGAGGCGACCTCGATTGCCCTGAGGAGGTTCAAGGAAGGAACACGCGAACACTGGTTCCACGGGGCGCAGCAGTTGCGTATGCCGTTTGCCAAGGTGCAGGGTGCCAGTGACATCGCAGCCTGTCCTCAGCTAGCGGCACGTGGATTCTTTGCAGACATCACCGGAGCAGACGGGGAGACAACGCGGATGCCGTCGCGCCAGTTCGTCATGGGACGTACACCCTGGCGCATGTCCCGGCCGGCCCCTCTCCTGGGCTCCCAGTCGATCGAGACGATCGACTGGGAGCCCAGGGCCCAGCCGGAGGACAGTCCGGCCGGCACCGCGCTCCCTCTCGAGGGGGTCAAGGTCCTGGAGCTCGGCACAGCCTGGGCAGGTCCATGCGGCACTAAGATACTCGCTGACCTCGGGGCTGACGTCATCAAGATCGAGTCTCCGACCCATCCCGACAACGCTCGCGTGCCGCCGTTCGCAGACGAGGAACTTGGTGAGCGGTTCTACGACCGGACTGCGTCGTTCGCCATTGCCAACACCAGCAAGATGCACCTGGCTTATGAGCTGTCTACACCGGCGGGCCAGGAGCTCTTCAAACGTCTCGTAAACGGCGCAGATGTTGTGTTCGAAAACTACACGCCCCACGTAATGGAGGAGTTCGGCCTCACGTACGAAACTCTCCGCGAAATCAAGCCCAACCTCGTCATGCTTTCGAGCTGCGGCTACGGGCACAGTGGGCCGTGGTCGGACTACGCGGCTTATGGCTGGAGCCTCGAGCCCGGGGGAGGAATCGCGGATGTCACAGGCTATCCCGACGGTCCGCCGGTCGCCAGCGCGATTCCCTACCCGGACATGGCGGCCGCACTCCACAGCGCATTCGCTGTGCTACTCGCGCTCGAAGATCGCCGGCGAACCGGCGAGGGTCAATGGATCGACTTGGCGCAATATGAGCTTGCGGCAATTAGCGGAATATCTCCGCTCCTCCAATATCAAGTAACCGGTGAGAAGTGGGGACGACATGGAAACCGGCACCCGTGGTTCGCCCCCCACAACATCTACGCCTCTAAAGGCGACGGCTCAGAACTCGGCGATAGTGACAGCTGGCTCGCAATCGCTATCGAGGACCACAGTGAGTGGCCGAAGCTTGTCCAGGCGCTGGACGGAGCCCTCGAGAACCGACCGGCATGGGCCACGTTCGAAGTGCGAAAGTCTGACGAAGATGAAATCGACTCACAGATCGCCGCCTGGGCGGCGGAACGGACGAATCTCGAGGCAGCCGAGTACCTCCAGGCAGCCGGAGTCCGCGCCGCCCCTGTGAATCGTTACGACCAGGCGCTACGCAATCCTCAACCGTGGCACCGAGGATATCTCGTCCGGGCAGAACACCAGGAATGCGGCGTCAGGATCGTTCCCGGGGTGTGGCAGCGTTTCGAGAGGACTCCCGGACGCGTGCGCTGGGGAGCGCCCAATTTTGGTGCTCAGAATCAATATGTGCTTCGCGGTTTGCTCGGAATGTCGGATAAACAGGTCGCGAGAGCATTCGCGGAAGGTGAAACGGCTGACGAACCTACCGGTCTGGCCAGGCCGGCAGCGGCAGGAATTCCAATCGATCGCTCCATCGAACTGGGAGTGGCCCGAGGAGTGGCCCCAGGCTACCGGGATTGGAATCGGGCCGGTGAATTTGTGCACCTGGCTGACGATCCGACGGTCGGCTGGGGCCCCATCCCAGAGTCGGGAAGCTGAACGGACCGGTGCTCGTCGGCCTTGCGATCCGCCGGTCAGGGCACCAGGATCTCGATCTCCTCGGGTGCACAGGTCATTCCTCTTAGCCCCAGATCGAAAGCATCGATCCTCCTGCCCGGAGACCCGTGGGCTTCAGGATCGAGCACCGGGACATCTCGATCTCCGAAAAGGAATAGCGAAGTTGCGGCTTCTTCGATATCACCTTCGTCGAGTAAGCCGAGCTGGCCAACATAGGCAGTAAACGCTCCGGCAAAACAGTCGGCCTGAAGCTCAATGATGATCGAGGGATTATCGTCGAAGGCACCGGTGAGCCCCTGGACCAGATGGCCCCATTCATGGGCCAGGATGAACACGGGAGCGAAGTCACCTACCCGATCGAGCTGCTCCTGCATCAGGTTCTCGTCGTAGTAGACGCCGTGGGAAAGGGAGCAGTAGAACGCGTTATCGAGGATCGCCTCGCCGCAAGCGGTGTCAATAGGTGTTGTGTAACCGACAAACTCTTCGGCCGTTTGGTACTCAAGGCCAGCGGCCGCGAGCTCAGCGGCCCAGAATTCATCGAGGATGGTCCTGGCGGTGAAAATCAAATCGTCGAGAGTGTCCGGGCAGCCATCGCTGTCAAAGATTCCGTTGACGTTCTCCGGTTCCTCAGGGCAGGCGTCATCGGGTTCGACGATGAGGTCCCCATCTGGATCTTCGCCGACGGCCGGAGGGGTCGGCGTAGCAGGATCGTCAACCAGCAAGTCGACTTCCTGGCATTCGGGGATCGTTTCGGCAAGAAGGTCGAGAGCTTCGATGTCGTAGGGATGAGATGCACTGTCAAACGCCACGCCCATATCATCGAGAGTAACCTCCATGTCCCTGACCAAGCGTTCCAGTCCTGCATGAAATGCTTCTGGATCACTGGCGTCCAGAGCATCGATCTCATCGACCACGTCCTGCACCAGCTGCTCCATGTTACGGAGGAGCTCAACATATCTCTGCTGAAAGGCAACGCCGTCGGAAAAATCGGGAGGCTGGAGACTTTCCACCTGCTGCCGGTAATCCCGGGTCCACGCTATGAAGTCCGAGAACCCACGACTCACTTCGTCCCTCGTTGCCTCCAGCCCTTCGGTTGCCACGCTATCGTCGAACACCAACGAATCGATCATCGCCTCCCACTCGGAAGTGGCCACACAAAGCCCAAGCATGAACTGCTCGTTCCCAGCGCCGCCGACGGTCGGGACGGCCACCGCTCCCTCCGGATCTGCTATAACCGCCTCCAGGCGGCCGGCCGCCGCTAACACGCCCGCCTCGACAAGTGACCTGCTGACCTCGTTATCGAGCCCAAAGAATGCGACTCCGACGACGACGTTGCTCGATGACCAGAGATACAGCTCGGCCCTCAGCACGACGACACCGGCCTCTCCAGGAATGCGTGCCACGTACGCCACTTCTGCCCCATCCTCGGGAGCCGCTATCACAGGAATGGCATTCTGGACTTCGACACCCTCCGATATCTCCGCCCTGAGACTGGCATCGAAACAGGCCACGATTTCGCCATCCCTGCCCAGGCGTTCGAGCTCTTCTACTAGTTCCTCGATCCCCTCGGTGGTTTCGTAAATAGCCACGTCGTGCGTGATCTCAGTCTCGATCCCCTGTATTGACGTCCGCCAGAATTCACGGCCAGCCTCACCTGCCAGGGAGGCAGCATCGAGCGCCCGGCCCATGGCCGACCATTCATCCACCCTGCGGCACGCGTCGTAGCCGAGCGGGTCCTCATCGCCGGTGGGCACATCGGTCGCGGTCCAGCCACCGCCTGGAAGATCTTTCCTGCTGATGAGGAGAGCCCGGGTCAACTCGAGTGCGTTATCTGGGTCGAGCGCGAGTGCGACTGGGTCCTGCGTGGCACCCAGCGGTTCGGTGGCCGTGACTGAAGGAGTGGAGTCTCCACCTTCGAGGGGAGGGCCATCCTCGCCGCCGCCCCGCGTCGCGAAGTACACAATCGCGATCACCGCCACCACCGCCACGACGCCACCACCGATCAGGAGAGCCTTCGGCCGATCGGTCTGGCCCTGCCCGCGGTCGCCCGGAGGCGCCGGGGGGGATGTGGGGGGTTGCACCGGCGGAGGACGAACAATCGGTACAGGTATCGGCGATCCGCCGTTCGAACCGTCAGCCGCCGGTGCCTGCTTTGGCAGCGTGGGGCCCGCAGGCTCTTCAGCCCGCGGAAGTGGGCCTTCGGCCGAAGACCCACTCAGCCCCTGCCCACAGCGGCTACAAAGCTGTGCCCCATCGCTGGCTTCCTGGCCGCAGTTCGAACAGTACATGACGCAGGAATTCTACGTGCAGACCGAAAACCGAGAAACCAGTCTGGCGATCACACAGAAGCTCTTTGTCAGAGCTGCTCCTCGAACCAAGTGGCAGGCATCGCGGTCGGAAAGGCGAGGCTGCTTGAAGAGATTGGAGGTGGTTCTGCTAGCACTCCCCTGATTTGCTGCAGTTCTTCAAAACTAGTTTGAGTTTCAAAGGATCCTAACTTTCCCAATACGCCGGGTGCCTAGGCAACATCGACTTGACCCAGAGCTCACTTGGAGCCCGGAGTCCGCCAGCCTCGATAGTCGGCCAGGCGATTCCTTCGTGCTCTGCGAACTTGGACTGCGGATTCTTCATGGCTTCGAACAGTCTCGTGCTAGCGATGATCGATTCCTGTCGGGCCATGGCATAACCCATGCAGAAACGCTGACCCATGCCAAACCCGAGATGGCCTGACTTGCCGTCGAGATACCTACCCGAGCGAATCTCGCGACCCATGTGGAGATCATCGCGAAGGACGCCGAAGGTATTGGGATCCTTGAACACGCGCTCGTCGCGACTTCCGGCCGCGAGGTAGAGTGCCACGAGGATCGCCTCGAAGGGTGATCGCGAAGCTCCCATCTCCCCTTCTTCCCTCCCTTTCCGCGGTATGAGTAGAGGACCTGTTGCCAGACTTCGAGGTTGGATGGGTCAGCGAGGAGATGGGCTGTATTCATACACACATACATCCATCAGGACGCCCAGGGTATCAACACCATCCCGAAATAGTGCGTCTTCAGCTCAACCGTCAGCGTCGCCGGTGACGCGGCCGGCGCCGGGGACTCGCGCTGTCCTTGCGGCGACACATTCCGCGTTGCCCGGGTGCCCCGAAGAGATGACTGCCCAGCCGCCAGAAGGCGACCAGCACATCCTGAAGACGCCGGGTGAGCTCTTCGTCGCGCACAGGCTCGTCCGGATACATCAGCGGCATTCGCCGAAACTAGTCCAACCGGCCTCTCGTCACCAGTACGGAAACTTCCTTAGCCTGGGTGACACCATTTCGCGGCCCGCGCCGCGCTTTACGAGCACGAACTCTTAGTGAGTGCTACGGTCTTGAAGGCATTTCTGGGGATGGGAAACGAGCGACCTCTAACGCGCAGCAGGCCGAGGTCGAGATGGTATCCACCACACGTGAGAACTGACGACCTGTCACGCGGTGCATCTGTCATTTCGATCGGGCTCGAAGCTGGCACAGCCGCCTGCAGCGCACGTTGCGTTTCTGCCAGCCCCGGCTTGGCGGGCGTGTCGCGGTATCAGCAGGCGCCGCCAGCGGAGACCAGCGGCTCAGATTGTACGCGGGCCACTTCGAATCGGGGCACAAAGGACAAGGGTCAACCTCCCCGGGCACCTATCGCGATAGCCCAAGTGCGGGAACTGATCGACGACGCAAGCGAGCTGGCGCACGGGGTCGCAATGGGGGGCGATATGGATGCCGGGAGATAACTCGGCAGTCCCTTGCCCGCGGAAACATCGGGTGTGCCCTCATGCTAGTATCCCTGCTCCTTCGCAAAGACGAGCGACGCTCCGGAGACGCCGACCCCGGCTGAGCTTTGCAACAGCCGGATAACTAAGGTGACGCAAAATGGGAACGAAAGTGCCGACCCTCACAGCAGGATAGGGTCCAGGAGTCGATCCCGACATGGGCGACACGCAACACGCAGCACGACGTAAACTTGTCGCCTCCCACCAAACACCACAAAGGAAACGACCATGCCGCGACCCAAAGACATCCCCGCGATCGACCTCATGATGTCGCTCCCAACCAGCCAGCACAGTTCAACCACCCCCGGTGTGGGAGCTCTTCTCCGGAGAGGCGCTGAGGAGGCCCAAGGCGGAAGCGCCATCGGTTACATGTTCCACGGCGGGCGTGATCGCGATGAAGAGGCGGCCGACGCCGACCGGGTCGTCGCGGTGATGGACAAGCACAACGTGGCCGTCGCCCAGGTGCCAGTTAATCCCGCCGAGCCGGAAGGTGCACTTGCACTCTTCGAGAAATACCCAACGCGTTTCATCGGAGACGTCAGCGTCGATCCCAACCTCGGCATGGAGGCTGTGCGGGCGCTAGAAGCCGCGGTGAAACTCCACGCGAACGTGAAGTCCTGCACGGCCTCTCCGAGCTTCGTTTTCCCCCAGGTCCCACTGGACGACAAGAAGTGGTATCCGATTTATGTAAAATGCATCGAGCTCGGAATTCCGATCAATATATTCGTAGGGGTCCCGGGCCCGCGGGTCCCGTTCAAGGGACAGCACCCGGGCCTTCTCGACGAGATCGCCTGGTTCTTCCCTGAGTTGCAGATCGTCATGCGCCACGGCGGTGAGCCATGGACCGCTCTCTGCTGCAAGTTGATGCTCAAGTGGCCGAATCTTCACTACTGCACTTCCGCATTCGCCCCCAAATACTACCCCCGGGACATCTTGGAGTTCGCCAACACGCGGGGCAGGGAAAAGATCATGTGGACAGGCTACTACCCGACCATGGGGTACGACCGTATCTTCGAAGAAATGGATGACCTCCCCCTTCGAGACACAACTTGGGAGCCGTTTCTCAGCGGCAACGCGGCCCGCGTTTACGGGATCGAAGACATGCTGTCCTAAACCGGCCGAGCTGCTCCGCCGGGAGATGGTCCTATAGTTGACGGGCGAGCTTTCTGTAATCACCGGTCAACAAGAGAAGCTCGATTGAACGACCAAGATTCGGTCTGCCACAAGGCGCCGCGCCGACCAGCCGTACCAACGTGAGCGCGGGCGGCTGACGGGGTTGTTGAACTTCCTGGGCGGGCTATCGCAGGCGGCTGAACTTGACGACACGCGCCACTGCGGTAGCCGCATCCCGGAGAGAGTGGAAGACCGGCAGCCCGGCCGCGACAAAGGCGTCCCGCGCACCAATGAACTCCTTCAGTCCCTCCATGTCCAGCGGCGGCCGCATAACCAGCAGCACCGGCGTCCCGCTTGCCTCCTGGACGCCAGTCATGGCCTTGATCGCAGGCTCGAGAAATGCAGGCGAGGCAAAGCGGCCCGAACCCCAGCGACTGAGTGGATGGAATCCTAGATGGTAGAGAATCACATCGATTTCCGGCACCCGGCCCAGGACGTCGACCACTATTGAGATCGCCTCCGGCGTCGCCAGGTTAGGGGTATCAATCGGGTTGGTGAAAATGCTGCCGTCGACCGGAAGAGCGGCCATCATTTCCCGTTTCGTTTCGTCGGACAGCTCTGGAAGCTCCAGCCCCGCTTGTTCGATTTCGTCGCTCGCGAGGACGCTGGGGCCTCCGCCGGCCCCGACCAGCGCGATCCCCGTCCCACGCGGTGTGGGCTTCGCAAACTGCAGCATGACGAGTGCATCGATGAGTTCCTCGATGTTTTCGACCTGGATCACGCCCGCCTGCCGGCAGAGCGCATCGAAGACATCGACAGACGTCGTCATGCTGGCGGTATGCCCAAATGCGGCGCGCTTCCCGGCCTCTGTCCGGCCCCCCTTGTATATGACGACGGGTTTCCGCTTCGCGGCATCCCGCAGGGCCGCCGCGAAGCGCCGTCCGTCGCGGACCCCTTCGATGTAGGCGGAGATGATCTCCGTCTCCGGGTCGCGGCTGAGATAGCTTATGAGCTCGCTCTCATCGACATCGAGGGCATTACCGTAGCTGACGACTTTGCTGAACCGCAGGCCCCGGGCACCCCCGTCTGACGGGACCGTATGTGCGTGACCCCCGCTCTGCGAAATGAACGCAATCGGGCCAGGCTCCCGCGGCAAGCCGCCACCGTTAACGAGCCGGCTGCTGGGCACAAAAATCCCCGTGCAGTTTGGACCGATGATTCTGAATCCACCGTCTCGAGCTTTCTGCAGCATTTGCTGCTCGAGGTCGGCGCGGTCACTGAAGCCTGTCTCGCCAAATCCTGCCGTGAAGAACTGGACAGACCTGACCTTCTTTTCAGCGCAATCGTCCAGCAGCGACAGGACTCTCTCTGCCGGGATGGCTACCACCACGTGATCCACAACGCCCGGGATGCTGACGAGGTCCGGGTAGCAGGGGAACCCCAGCACCTCTTCGTACTTCGGGTTGACCGGGTAGACCGCAGGAAACTCAAAACTGTGGAGCGATTGCAGCACGCCAGATGGGAACGAAGCTCGGTGCTTCGAGACCCCGACGACCGCCACTCCTCTCGGCGTGAAGACGTCCTCGAGTGACACCACTTCTCGATCCACGGCGCCATCCTACGCGACTCCAGCGAGGGCCGCGCCGATGGAGGCTACGGTCTCCCGCTTGAAACCTGACTCCCGCAGCGGTATACGTCCTGCCCATGGGTGGACTAACCACGGTGAAAGGTGCCCTCGCAGGGACACGGATTGTCGAGTGGAGTTCGGGACGGCCGGCCGCTTATGCCGGCAAGCTTCTCCGTGGGCTCGGCGCCGAAGTGACAATCCTCGAGGAAGACGGAGTCAGGATAGGGGCTTTCGCGCCGGGGCCGGTGCCAGGGGCGGCCAAGCAGTTCGAAGCAAGGACGAGGTTTCTTCACGGCGGCAAAAGGTCGGCTGCATTTGACCCCTCCGCGACAGCATCCCGCGAACTGGCAAGGGCGCTATTGTCGAAGGCCGACATTCTGGTGATGGACCAGCATCTCCCTGCCGCCAAGCAGGCGGGCATGTCCCCTGAGGAGCTGCAGAAACAGTTCCCCCGGCTCATCATCGTCTCGATTTCCCTCGCCGGCCCCGGCGAAAGCGCCCGGAACCTGCGCTACTCGGACCTTGTCGCGCACGCAATCAGCGGCATAGCCTTCGGGACTCCTTCGAGGGTACCTGACATAGAGACACACCCCCCTTTGAAGCCAGGTGGCTACCAGGCAGATTATTCCTGTGGACTGCACGCGGCTATCGCGGCTCTACTCGGACTGCAGCTCCGCCGGCGGACCGACACGGGCCAGCTCGTACACATTTCCGCACTCGAAATGCTGGCGTCCTACATGCGCATCGACATTGCCTACCTCACGTACGGCGCAGCCACCGCCGCCACGGCGAGCGGCGGCGACCGCCAATCTCCCACCGGAAGATTCTCGACAATTTGGGGACTCGTGCCTTGCAAGGACGGCTACTACGCCTTCCAGGCCTCCGAGCAATACCAGTGGGCATCTCTCATGAAGACGATGGGCGACCCCGAATGGGCGAAGGATCCGCGGTATGCCGACCCCACGAATCGTACCTTGCTCTGGGATGAGATCGAACCTCATGTCGTCGAGTGGTCGATGGCACACTCCAAAGCCGACATATTCCACACCGCCCAGGCAAACCACGTGCCGGTGTTTCCCTGCTACACGGTAGAAGAACTGATCAACGATCGGCAGCAAAGCGCGCGGGCCTTTTTCACGAGTCTCCCGGACGGCGAGATGGACAATCTGGTGAGAGTTCCAGGCGCGATCGTTCACCTCGAGCGTACGCCCTGGCGCCCATCGTTTGAGCCGCCCGCGTACGGCGAGCACACTGCCGAAGTGACCCGCGAGCTGGAGAGTGCAGGATGACGCTCCCACTGGAAGGTGTACGCGTGGCGGATTTCTCCTGGGTTGTAGCCGGTCCATTCACAACGCAGGCCCTGGCACTGATGGGAGCCGAAGTCATTCGCATCGAAAGCTCAGTGCACACCGATATCAACCGCCGGCTGCCCCCGGCTGCCGAAGGAGAGCTGGGCATCGAACGCAGCGGCCTCTGGCACGGACTCAACCTCAACAAGAAGAGCGTGACCCTGAACCTGGCCACGGCTGAGGCGCAGGCCCTGGCACGCGAAATAGTGGCGCGCTGCGACATCGCCGTGGAGAACTTCTCTTTCGGTCAGCTCGAGAAGTTCAACCTCGGCTTCGACCGCCTGCGAGAGGTCAATCCCGAGGTGATCTTTGTCACCTCCTCCGGCCTGGGCCGGACAGGCCCATACCGGGAGTACGTCACGTTTGGTCCGCCACTGACTGCCTATACGGGCCTCGCCTCGCTCACCGGACAGGATGGTGGACAGCCTGAAAGATGGGTCGGGGGACTCTGGTGTGACCACCAGGCCGGAATGACATCACTCTTCGGACTCCTAGCCGCGCTGGAGCACCGCGATCGTACCGGCGAAGGACAAATGGTGGAGTACTCCATGGCGGAGGCGATCGCCGGACAACTGCCTGAAGCCCTGATCGAGTTCGGGGTTACCGGGGACGTGCCCGGCCCCCGGGGCAACGTCGACCCGGGGATGTGCCCGCACGGAATCTACCGCGCGGCCGGAAACGATCGCTGGGTGGCCATAGCCGTGCAAAACGATTTCGATTGGGAACGCTTCCTGGAAGTGCTGGGCGGGCCGGCCTGGCTGGAGGACAGCCAGTTTGCGACCGTCGAGGGAAGGCTTCGTCAGCGCGGCGAGATCGACAGGGCGGTCGAAGCCTGGACGAGGTTACAGTCGCCTGAGGATTCCGCATCCTTGCTCCAGAATGCAGCGATCAGCGCTGGCCCAGTAGCCAAGGTTGAAGATCTGCTGGCTAACCCACACCTTCGCGCCGCCGGCTTCTTCTACACGCAGGAGCACCCCGAAGTTGGCGCTCGCGAACTGGCGGGACTCGGCTGGAACATGGCGGCTACGCAGAACTTACCTATCAAACACGCACCGCTGCTGGGCGAGAACAACTGGGAAGTCTTCGTCGACTGGCTTGGGTTGCCGGCCGAGCGCTTCGCGGAACATGTTGCCAGCGGTATTATTGTCTGAAGAACTGGCCCAGCGGGCATCGGGATTGGCGATTGCGTGCGACCGATTCGCACGTAGATAGGTGAGACAAGAATGACCATCTGGTCGCTCGCGCTGTTGCTGCTATTCGAACCTTGATTCTCGCATGTCCGGAAGCGATACAGGCCCCTAACGCCCCGAAGAAGTTACTCCTAAACACCTCAGCCTCGCAGTACTTCCGGCCGAAACGATCGGCGAAGTCGCAGCGGGCTTTCAGGTATTAAAGGGCTCCGGCTTCAAGAACAACGAGGGCGCCGACAGCCGCGGAGTCAGCCCCGGATAGCAAGGACGGGTAAATGGCTCTACCTGTTGATGTACGTAAGGCCCAGGTGGCGCTCTCTCGGAGCGCACGAGCTTGAGGCCGTCGAAGGAGAGCAAGACAGCCAGGTGGTCCATAAGAATATTGAGACGTTCGCCGTGAAGACCTAGAAGACGAGGCTGCCGGGCTGCGTATGCATTCGGCCCTTGGCGGCAACGACGACTATAGGCCCGCCGTCTATTTTCGGCTCGGCAAACTCACGGGCACCGTCATGGCTCAGCGCGCCGGCAATGTGAGCGATCAAGGACCTTGCCAGCAAACTCCCGGTCAGGCTGAGGGAGGCGATAGGCGGAACGCTCGGCGCCACCGTCGTACCAGTTCTTCGCGCATGAACGGTCCTGTATCGGACGTTAAACTTCGTTCGAACGCGGGCAGGGGTAGGGCATGACGAATCCGGTCGCAGTCATCACCGGGGCCAGTCGCGGCATCGGAAAACAGCTTTGCATCGACATAGCGGCAGCCGGCTACGACATTGTGGCCGTCGCGAGGTCCGGCAAAGAAAGCCCGAGCCCGACGCTGCCCGGAACCGTCGACGAAACAGTCGCCCTGGCACGGGAAGCAGGAGGTCCGGGGCAGCGTGCAATCGCGACCAGCCTCGATGTGCGGGACGAGGATGGGGTAGCCTCACTCGCCGACCGCGTCTACTCAGAGTTCGGAAGGTGCGACGCACTCGTCAACAACGCTGCGATTTCGCCCGGCGGGTTTATCCTCTCCCAGCCGACCGCGCTCTGGCGAAAGACTCTGGATGTCAATCTCCACGGGTCGTTCTATTTCACTTACTACTTTGCACCCCGTATGACTGCCGGAAAGGGACACGTCGTGAATATCTCCTCCAGCTGGCGGCCCTCGCCCGGCTCCAGCAGGGGCGGGTACACGACAAGCAAAGAGGCGCTCGAAGCACTGACGGAGTGCATGGCGGTTGAGCTGGCCGGCAAAGTTTCGTTCAACGCCATCCGGGTGGATATCGGCGTCTACAGCGAGGGATACGCCTCCACGGGCGAACGTGAAGACATGTCGGACATGGAGCACCCAGTCATCATGTCAGACGCTGTACTCTGGTTCTGCCGAAAGGCAGTGAACTACACGGGACACATCCACACCCTGCGCGAGATGCGAGAGATGGGAGCGATCCGCGGCCCGACCCCGGTAGGAGACGTCGCGCCGGGCGATAACTAGCTCAGCGAGATCACGAATAGGCGACAGTGGTTCCCGGGGCAACGTTCGAGAGCGACCTAGTCTGGTGTGGTTGGTGCCACAACTAGTCCCCCAACAGGTCGCCGGCGTTCGTGTCCATTGCGGCCCTGACGTTTTTCTCCGCCATCAGGTCGATGATTGCGCCCCCCGCTTCGATGAATTCCTCGAACGCCGCCCGGTCCTCCTTGCTCGCTTCCTCCCCGGGGGGTTCGGTCAGCGCCAGACCTCGGGCACCATTGATCGGAATCATCATGCTCGCCATCAGTCCGAGCAGATAGTCTTCACGACAATCGCCAAGCGAATACCAGGAGATTCCTTCTTCGAGCAGCGTGCGATGGTAAACCTCTAGAGGAGACTCCTCGATCTCGCCTCTCAGGTCGGGCGGTCAATATCATTGCTGGTGTTACGATCCGCTTATGAACTCGAAACTCGGAGCCACCGAAGCTCTTGGCTGGGTGGCCATCGGCGCAGCCGGAGTCGTAGCCGCCGGGATCGCGATGTACCTGTTCCTCGGCGACCCAGAAGGCTCAATTGCGGTGGGTCCGATCGATTCCCACAGGCCGCAGGTGGGCGCGATCGCACCAGACTTCGCTCTCGTTGACGCTCGGGACGGCGAGACCGTCCGCAGGCTCTCGGACTTCCGCGGCAAGACGATCGTCCTCAACTGGTTCGCATCATGGTGCGGGCCCTGCCGATCGGAAATGCCCGACTTCGAGGAAGCTTACCAGTCGCTCGGGGCCGAGGATGGCGAGGTAGTGTTCCTACTCGTAAACCTGCAGGAGTCACGGACCACGGCCATCGGCATGCTTCTCGAGATGGAGACTACGTATCCCGCCCTTCTCGACCAGGAGGGAAGCGTGGCCGATCACTACAGGGTCGTCGGGATGCCTACCACGTTCTTCATAGACACCGATGGAGTGATCTACGCCACCGGCAGGGGACGCGTCACCGCAGAGGCACTAAGGGGTGAGCTCCGGGCACTCGGCCACTCCTACTGAAATGAGCACCTCAGGAAATGATTACGAGCACCGCCGGTATCGCCGCCCAGGCGACGACGCTCTGTCAGCAGGCCGTCGGCAATCCCGTGCACGACGTTGGCATAGTGCCTGTAGAAACCGAAAAGCACGATGGGTGAGACCACGAAGACCCCTACGACCTGGGCCATAACCACCGCTGAGGCTGCCGGGTGTTCTAGGAGGACGGCAGCAAAGAGGGTATCCACAAACGTCGTGATGTTCGCACCCATCACATAGGGAATGAGCTGTTGACGCCGGACCCCCACCCCGATGGGACCCAGCCGGCAATGGATCCCAGCCAACCGTCGTCAACGATCCATACAGCCAGCAGAGTCGACGGGATGTAAATCGTGGTCGTCGTCAGCAGGGCAATGACACCAACGTAGACCGCATCAGGCCCCCGGTAGCCTCGAAGATATGCGACGAACGCGACTGCCAGTGCGATGAAGGATGCACCAAACCGCGAACCGGCAAGCATCCCAACTGCTTCTCGGACACTGACGGCACCCCCATCGAGCAGCGTCAACGCGACCGCTGCAATCGGTGAGCCTGACAGGACGGCGGAGGCTCCTAGCCAACCGAACCCGAGCAACCCAAGCGGACCGGACACATCGACATCGTCGAGAAGCGATCCGACCTTGCCCGCAGCAATTACGAGCAGCCTCAGTCCGAGCAGGAAACCAAACAGAGAAGCAACGACAAGCGCAGTCTTCAGGGTCGCCCCTGACGCGGGCCAGTGTAGAAACTGCCGAATGATCTTCGCCCCAGACCTCGCCCGACGGTCCATTCGCTCCCGGAACCTTGCTGTCAGCCACTCGTCTTCCACGTCTTGCTACTCGATGGTCCCAAAGGCATCGCGAGCGGCTGCGAGCGTTTGATCGACGCAGGCTGCGTCATGTGCGGCCGAGATGAACCAGGCCTCGTACTGCGAAGGTGGGAGATGGACGCCAGCCGAGAGCATCCGCCCGTGGAAGTGGGTGAAACGGTCACCGTCCGCCCCCTTTGCTTCGGCAAACGATCGCGGCTTGCAGGGCAAGAAGAACAGTGTCAGTAGTGACCCAATTCGAGAAACCGACGCTTCCACTTCGCTTGCTGCAATTACGTTCTCCAGGCCGGTCTGCAAAGTTGCTGCGGTGGACTCAAGTCGTTTGTAAATGGCGGGCCCGAGGCCTTTCAGCGTGGCGAGACCCGCGGCCATCGCCAGTGGGTTTCCGGAGAGCGTACCGGCCTGGTAAACCGGTCCGACTGGTGCGACTAGCTCCATCAACTCCCTGCGGCCGCCATACGCACCGACTGGAAGACCGCCACCAAGGATCTTTCCGAGCGTTGTGAGATCCGGCTTCACGCCCAGGAGTTCCTGGGCGCCCCCAGATGCCACCCTGAATCCCGTTATCACCTCGTCGAAGATGAGAAGTGATCCGGCTTCCGTGCAGAGGTCTCTGAGTCGCTCGAGAAATCCCGGTTCCGGTCCGACGACTCCCATGTTGCCGGCACAAGGCTCGACTATCGCGGCGGCAATTTGGCCGCCGTGGCGTTCGAAGGCCGACTCCGTAGCCGGAATGTTGTTGTACTCGGCGACGATGGTCAGGCCGGCAAAGGCTCCCGGCACGCCGGCGGAATCGGGCAATCCGAACGTCGCAACACCCGAGCCGGCCGCAGCAAGAAGACCATCCGCATGACCGTGGTAGCAGCCATCAAATTTGAGCATTAGGTCTCGTCCAGTAGCAGCGCGGGCAAGACGAACCGCGCTCATCGCCGCCTCCGTGCCCGAGTTGACGAAACGCACCAGTTCGACTGATGGAACACGGTCAACGACCAGCGAGGCCAGTTCTGTCTCGGTCTCCGTAGGGGCGCCGAACGAGGTCCCCTTCCCAGCTGCCTCCTCGATCGCCCGGACGACCGCGCGCGGGGCGTGACCCAGGATCAGTGGCCCGTACGAACCAACGAAATCCACATACCGGTTGCCGTCCGCATCCCAGACATGGGGTCCGTCCCCGCGCGCTATGACGGGCGGATCGCCACCAACCGAGTGATAGGATCGCACGGGCGAGTTCACTCCGCCCGGGAGGACTTCCCTGGCGCGATCCATGGCGGCGCGGGATTTTCCCCGCCTCACGAGGATTCCTCACGCAACCAGCCGGCAGCATCGGGCGCGTGATAGGTGATTACGATGTCCGCGCCAGCCCGAACGATCCCTGTGAGGGCCTCGAGCACAGCCCGTCTCTCGTCGAGCCAGCCATTCGCAGCCGCCGCTTTCAACATCGCGTACTCACCCGACACGTTGTAGGCAGCGACCGGAAGCTCGGTCCTCGCCCGAACTTCGCGAATGACGTCCAAGTAGGGGAGCGCCGGCTTGACCATGACGATATCAGCGCCCTCATCGATGTCGACGCTCACCTCGCGGAGGGCTTCCCGCCCGTTGGCCGGGTCCATCTGGTAACCGCGACGGTCACCGAATGAAGGAGCTGAATCGGCGGCCTCACGGAACGGCCCGTAAAACGCGGATGCGTACTTCGCGCTATAGGCCATAATTGGTAGTTCGGTGAAGGAAGCCCGGTCCAGAGCACTTCGAATGGCCGCCACGCGGCCGTCCATCATGTCGGATGGTGCAACTACGTCAGCGCCAGCCTCAGCGCATGTAACAGCCATCTGGGCCAAGAGCCCGAGCGAAGGATCGTTGTCGACTTTGCCGGTCACGGTGAGGACGCCGCAGTGACCGTGATCCGTGTACTCACAAAGACAAATATCAGCGATCACACAGAGCGCTGGTTCAGCCTGCTTCAGAGCACGAATTGCCCGTCCGACGATTCCCCTCGAGTCGTAAGCCTCGCTTCCAACCGGGTCCTTCGCTGCTGGAAGCCCAAACAGAAGGACAGCGCGAACGCCGAGCCGGACCAGTCGTTCGGCCTCAGCCTCGAGTTGGTCGACGGAGAGCCGGAATTGCCCCGGCATCGAGGAGATCTCCTCGCGGACCCCCTCGCCATGTCGAACGAAGAGTGGGTAGACAAACTGCGCCGGGTGCAGGCGCGTCTCCCTTACCAGGCCCCGCAGCGCCTCCGATCCCCGGAGTCGCCGGGTGCGAACAAAGTCCGCCACTCCCTTGCCGGACTCAATAGTCATCACGAACCGTCGCTCTGAGCAGCAGCAAAGTGGCCCACCAACGCGGACACAAGGCCGTCTGACGTATGTTCCTCGGCAATTGCATTCACCACGAGGCCCGCCCGCCGGGCAGCTTTGGCCGTCGTGGGGCCTACGCATACCGTCGCGCTGGGCGGTTCGATCGACGTCCGGCCGAGCAGTGCCGACCAGGCCCCGGCCGCCGACGGTGAAGCCAAGAGAACCGCGTCTGCCCCAGCCTCCGACAGGTCGTCGACTATCGATCCCGCGGGTTCAAGTCGCTCGGTCCTGTAGAGAATGAGGTGGCTCACACTCACATCGGCCGACCTCAATGACTCGGAGAGCGCAGGGTCCGCCTCGGCGGCGCGTGGGAAGAGAACGACAGCGCCCGCCAACCCGGGATCCCTCTCTACCAGCGCCCGGGCCGCATCGGCTCCTGTGAAAACATCCGGTGAAAGGTCGGGGATTATCCCGAATAAACTGAGAGCCGCCGAGGTGGCAGAGCCCACGGCCAGGACCCGAGCTCCTCCGAGAACTCTCGCGTCAAGTCTGGATTGGTGCAGGTGGACGAAAAACTCTCGGACTGCGGTAGCGCTCGTGAACGTCAGCCACCGAAAGCGGCCCTCTCGAAGTCCCGCGAGCACTCGGCCGAGATCTTTCTCGTCGACTTCGGCGACCGTCTTCAGCAGGGGAAGCGAGACCGGCGTCGCACCTTCGTCGAGGAGACGAGCGCAAAGCTCTGCCGAGCGGTCGGCAGGTCGCGTGACCACAACTCGACACCCAACGAGGGGCGAGACGGTGGAGGTCGGCAACAGATCTGAGAACCTTGTGACGTCGCCAACAACCAGTACTGCCGGCGCAGACACTCCCTGCTTTCGCGCGGCACTGGCTATACACCCCAGCGGCGCCCTGGTAACCCGCTGAAAGGGCATGGTCGCCTGCTCGATCACCGCGGATGGCGTGCCGGCCGGCCGGCCGGCGTCGACAATTGCAGAGGCGATCTCTTCAAGCTTCGCCGCACCCATGAGGATGACCGCTGTATCGGCGAGAGCGGCAACCCGCCGCCACCGATCATTCTTGGCGAGGTCGTCGAATGCTCCCTGCGCCGCGAGTACAGCGAAATTCGTCGCCACACCACGGTGCGTCGCCGGTATCCCTGCTGCCGCCGGCCCCGCAAGCGCCGAAGTGACGCCAGGAACGACAGTGCAAGGCACGCCCGCCTCCGCGAGAGCCTGGACCTCTTCGCCGCCACGTCCGAATACAAACGGATCGCCGCCTTTGAGGCGAACAACGCGGCGACCGGCGAGCCCATTCTCGATGAGCAGGGCGTTGATCTCAGCCTGCGTACGCGTGTGAGACCCTGCGGCCTTACCAACATCAACTAATAGTGCGTCTTTGGGAGCCTCACGCAGGAGAGCACCCGGCGCGAGCCTGTCATAGACCACGACGTCGGCCCGGCGCAACACCCTGAGGCCTGCGACCGTTATCAGGCCTGGATCTCCGGGCCCCGCACCCACGAGCCACACCTGCCCGGAGGATTCCATCACAACTGGGCTCGCAACCGGGACCGCAGATCTTCGCCAAGCTGAGCGCCGAGCTTGGCGGCGTCTTCCAGCGGGCCTTCGATCTCCCCGGCGTCGCTGGCCTGGCCGGACAGCGTCCCTCGAAGGGTAATACGCCCGGCTCCAATCTCTGCCAGGGCCCCGGCCGGGAGCGCGCAATTCGAGCCCTGAACAGCGAGAAACGATCGCTCAGCTGTCGTGGTAGCCCGCGTGAGGGCATCGTCCACGCGTTTCAGAGTGTCAAGAGTCTCGGTGTCGTCTGCGCGGCACTCGAGAGCTATCGCTCCCTGGCCCGGGGAGGGGATGAATATCGAGGGGTCAAGCCATTCGGAGATCTGAGAGGCCAGCCCAATACGCTCGAGGCCCACGCCGGCGAGAACGAGTCCATCGACCTCCCCAGAGGTCAGCTTCTGGATCCTCGTGCCAACGTTCCCACGCATCGGCACCACCTCTATATCGGGACGCGCCGACTGCAGCATCGCCGTGCGGCGAGTAGAACTGGTTCCGACTGTTGAGCCGGGAAGTAAGTCGGCGAACTTAGCTCCGCCCGCACCGACAAATGCATCCCGGGCATCGCCTCGTCTCAGGACGGCGCCAAGCACCAGGCCGGGCGCGCCCTCTGTTGGCACATCCTTGAGTGAGTGGACCGCCATCTGGGCCGCTTCGCTCAGGAGCTCGTGCCTGATGCCATCTACGAAGACCCCGCGACCGCCAAGTTCCGACAGCGGCGTCGAACGGTTGCGGTCGCCCGCTGTCACCCTGGTTTCAAGAGTGATCTCAAGTGAACGATCGGCAGCCTTGAGGACGCGAATAGCGATCTCCGCCTGGGCAAGTGAGAGAGGCGAACCCCTGGCTACCAGTCGCAGCAACGTCACTCCAGGCTGTCTTCAGGCTGCTCGCCAAGCCTGAAGAGCGACCGGACCGCAGCCGCCCGAGCTTCACGCTCTCCTGCATCTCGGATGGACGCTATCGGAGGGGCCAGCAGCTGCTGTACAAGTCCCTGTGAGAAGCGGTCCAGGACCGGAGCGAGCCGCTCTCGCTCATCGACGGTCAGGTCGCTGCCGCGGAAAGCCCTTTCAACCTGCTTGCGGCGTACCGATTCCGCCCAGCTGATCAGGTCTTTGATTGTTGGGACCACGGTCTGCTGACCGAGCCAGTCAATGAACCGGATGACATGATCGTTAACGACCGCCTCAGCCGCTGCAACGGCATCCGACCTCTTAATGACGTTCTCGGCCGCCTCCGACTGGACCGCGTCAAGATCCAACAGTGTCACTCCCGAAATGTCGCCAGCCTTCGGGTCGATGCTGCGGGGGACCGCAAGGTCTACCAGCACCATGACACTTCCTTCACGGACGGCCATCGCGCTGCCTACTGCGCTCGCCTCCACCAGGAAGTTGTCAGCGCCGGCGCTGGTGAGCACGACATCTGAGTGAGGAAGTGTGTTGACGACGTCCGTGAGCCGAATTGGGGTCCCGTCAAGTGCGGTTGCCAATAATTCGGCTCTCTCGAAGTTCCTGTTTGCGATGAAAAGAGGAGACGCCCCCATTCCAGCCAGGGCGGTCGCAGCAAGCCTGCCAGCATCGCCAGTTCCGACCACCAGTGCACCCCGGCCCGCCAGACCACCCAACCGAATCGAAGCCATCCTAGCAGCAAGCGACGGCACCGAGACCGCGTTTGAAGAGATTGTCGTTTTCGTGCGAACGGCGCGGCCCGCTCTGATGGCCGAATGAAATAGGTGGCTAACGACAGGTCCGCTGGAACCGTCTGCGACCGACTCTGCAAACGCTGTCCTTACCTGGCCCAAGACCTCCGTCTCTCCTATGACGGCCGACTCAAGCCCCGCTGCAACTCGGAACAGATGATCGACCACCGCCGTTCCCCGCTTTTCCACAAAGGCCCTGGCCGCTGCTGGCCGTCCGCCGCCGACGACTTCCACGACGACATCGAGCAGCGAGAACTCAGAGCTCTCTGAATCCGCGTAAATCTCGACGCGATTGCAGGTCTCGACAACCACGACGCCGGATGTGGCAGTCAGTACCTTTCGCCGGACCCGTCCCCGTCCCTCGGGACCGAGGCTGAACTGCTCCCTCGTCTTGAGCGGGGCGGTCTTGTGGCTCATCGAGACTGCTCTAATCAAGTCGCCCGCTCCTCAATCCACCAGGAAACCTCCTGGAGCGGAGCGTCAAACCCGAGCCGCTGCCGAAGCTGGGAACGCGCTTCGTCCACGCGGCTGGCACCAAGAAGATCGAGGACGGCCGGACACATGGCCTCCTGCCATGTGTCCGCGGAAATCGTATTAGGGCAATCGCGGCAAGAAAGCGGTGGGGGAGTCGCCGTTCTCTGGCAGCGACTCGCACAAATCGAGACTCGCTCCCTCGCTTCCCACCTGGCTTCCGCGACAAGATCGGCGAGCGCCACAACCTCCTCCGTGAGTGACTCTTCAAGGCGCCCACGGAGCCACCTGGCCATCGCCGGGCTGCTCCCACCAGTGGAAGCGGCAAGAGTGATCCTGCCGCGACTCACAACCGAGGGCAGGATGTAATCACAGTTCTCGACGTCGTCGGCGGCGTTAACGAGCGCGCCGCTGGCCCGCGCCGCATCGGCAACTGAGCGATTCACCGAACCGTCGTCCGTCGCCGAAACCACCAAGAAGCATTCACTCGTGTCCTGAGCCTCGAAGTGGCGAGGCAACCATACGAAGTCTCCTGCCTCGGCCAGCCGATGGAGATCCGGATGCAGCTCAGGGGCCACCACCGTCAGGTCAGCACCGGCCTCCAGCAGCCGTCCCACTTTCTCCCGGGTGACCCGCCCTCCGCCCACCAAGAGAACCTTCCGCTCAAGAAGTTCGAGAAACACAGGATAGAAACTCAATTTTCGAACCCCAGGATCGATTCAAGAGCTGCTACCTGCTCTGGATCGAGTGGAATTGAGCCGGCCGCTTCCTGGCCTTCCGCACTCATCTTGGCCCACGTGCGGCGAAGTGCCCGCTCAAGCTGTGAGTCAGACACAGTCGGCGCGAAGTCGCTGAGGCGCACTTCGAGGAAAGCGAGGCTAACACCGTCCTCGTAGCTCTGGATATCGGGATCACTCTTGATTCCCCCCCGCTTCATGATCGTCTTCGCCCTCAGGATTTCGTCGCTGCTGAATCCGCAGGTCTCCATCAGCTCGGCCAGTCTTTCGCCATGAAACACGTACAGACCTTCCCTCCACCGGCGATAGCCCGCCCGCGTGCGCGGGTAGCTGTCCCTCGGCACCTCCCAGCGGCGGAGATGGTGGGCCCGAGCAGCAAGGCGAAGGGCGGCCGGAGCTTCGGGTCGTAGCTTCTCGACCCAGGCCTGAGCACGACGCCCTTCGAGTTGAGCCTGTGGGTGACTTCTTCCATCAAAAAAGAGCGTGATCGGGTCCGAGGCGTTAGCCTCATCTATGGCCCGTGCACAGGCATCAACAAGCGCACTTACGTCGGACATATAATACTTGACTATCTTGATGAACTTTGCATATTATAGTCAGATCGGCAATATCATGCCACCTTTAGTAATCGATGCTTTTCCAGGCGGTCTCAGAGACGCGCTGAAACGTTGCAGACGGGGGACAGCCAGATGACGACAGGCGAACGCGCCACCACACCGTATGCCAACGCTCCCGGTCGGGTGATCCCTATCCGGGAGGACGAGTTCGAAGACTTTGACAGCGAGGCGTCCGCGTTCCTACGCGGCGAGAGGGACGAGAGGAAGTTCATCGGCTTCCGCCTCAAGCAGGGCGTCTACGGCCAGCGCCAGCCGGCCCGCCAGATGCTCCGCGTCAAGCTTCCGTTCGGCGGCGTCACCTCAAACCAGCTGGAGGCGTTCGCTGAAATCGCTGAGCACTTCGCGCCCCTCAAGAAAGGGCACATCACAACCCGCGAGAACTTCCAGTTTCACCATGTGCCGCTGTTCAGGGCCACCGATGCTCTCCGCCTCCTCGGCGCAGCGGGGCTTTCGAGCCGCGAGGCCTGCGGTAACGTGGTCCGGAATGTGACGGGCGATCCGTGGGCGGGCATTCGCGAGGATGAACCGTTCGATGTGACACCCTATGCTGGCGCATTTGTTCGCTACTGGGTCCGCAATCCGCTTGCCCAGCTCCTCCCGAGGAAGTTCAAAGCGACGTTCTCGGGGTCCAATCGCGACGAAGCGCTTGCCAAGATCCACGACATCGGTTTCCTCCCCCGCATCCAGGACGTCGACGGCGTCCCGACGAAAGGTTTCAAGATGATCGTCGGCGGAGGGCTGTCGATCATGGCTCGAGAGGGCTTCGTCATTCGCGAGTTCGCGTCCGTCGACGAGTACCTGAGGATTTCGGAGGCAATCATCCGGATTTTCGAGGCCTCGGATGAGCTGCGGAAGAACATTCAGAAAGCCCGCCTGAAGTTCCTCGTCCACCGGGTGGGGGGAAAAGCATTCCGCCAGATGATCGATGAGGAGCTGGCCAAGGACTGGGCAAAGAGCGATGACTTCAGACCTGAGCCGCTGCTGTTCTTGGACGATGAAGAAGCCGACGCACCCAGCCTGGACGTCACTCCCGAGGTGGTGCCGGAAAGCGAAGAAGCGGCCTTCGAAGAGTGGAGTCGCACCGCCATCCGCCGCCAGAAGCAGGAAGGCTACCTTGCGATCGAAGTCCAGGTGCCCCAAGGAGACCTGGACCCGGACCAGTTCCGTGGCCTGGCAAGCATCGCCCGAAAATATGCCAGCAGCAGGGCCAGGACTACACAGTGGCAGAATATTGTCCTGCGCTGGGTGCCTGAAGGGCATGCCTACCGGGTCTGGAAAGAGGTCACAGAACTGGGCCTCGGCCGGTCCGGACAGCACGAGATTCAGGATGTCGTTTCCTGCACCGGCACTGACTCCTGCAAGCTTGGAATTACGTCTTCCATGGGGCTAAACCGGGCCATCACCGAGCGAATCGACTCCATGAATATCACCGACCCCACGACCCGAGCGATGCTGGTCAACATAAGCGGTTGCCCAAACTCCTGCGGGATGCACCACCTTGGAAGCATCGGTTTCCACGGCGCCGCAATAAAGGCGGCCAACAACAAGGACCGCCAGGTCCCTTCCTACAACGTCTTCGTAGGCGGCGACCGGAGGGACGGCGATCGCCTTCGCATCGGCCAGATTCTCAAGGTGAAGGTCCCGGCCAAGCGAGCTCCAGAGGTCGTGGAACGATTCATTCGGCTCTACGAGCAGAAGCGCAAGGACGGCGAGGACTTCAACGAGACGCTTGACCGCGTGGGCCCCACAGTCTTCGAGTCGGCTATCAATGACCTCAGTATCGCCCCGGACTTCAAAGAAGACGATGTTGATGAGTTCATGGACTGGGAGCGCACAGCTCTCTACGTGCTTGAACGCGGTGAAGGCGAATGCGCAGTCTGATTCAGAAGGGTGGAGCGAGGAAGACTCCTGGATGACAACTGGGGAAAATCAAGCCGACCCTCCGGTTACGGCAGATCTCGACCTGCTCGAAGGCGAATCCATCTTCATCATGCGCGAGGTGGCGGCTGAGTTTGAGCGGCCCACCCTACTTTTCTCCGGGGGCAAGGATTCGATCGTACTTCTCCGCCTGGCGGAGAAGGCCTTCTGGCCTGCCAAGATCCCCTTCCCGGTGATGCACGTCGACACCGGCCACAACTTCGAGGAGGTCATCGACTTCCGCGACCGCCGGGTCGAAGAGCTCGGTGCCAAGCTGGTGGTGGCGTCGGTCCAGAAGGCCATCGATGCCGGCAAGATCGTGGAAGAGCGGGGGCCCAGGGCCTCCCGCAATCGCCTCCAAACGCCGGTCCTCCTCGAAGCTATAAACACACACACCTTCGACGCCGCCATCGGCGGTGCCCGCAGGGATGAGGAAAAAGCGCGCGCCAAAGAGCGCATGTTCTCCTTCAGGGACGAGTTCGGTCAGTGGGACCCGAGGAACCAACGCCCTGAACTCTGGAACGTATTCAATGGGATGCACCGTCGCGGTGAGCACATCCGAGTTTTCCCCCTGTCTAACTGGACCGAGCTCGACATCTGGCGCTATATCGAGCGAGAACAGCTCGAAGTTCCGTCGATTTACTTCGCCCACGAGCGCGACGTATTCGAGCGGGACGGAATGCTGATGGCGGTGAGCCCCTACATCCCGATGCTACCGAACGAGAACCCGTTCCGGGCCACAGTTCGTTATCGGACTGTGGGAGATATGACCTGCACAGCTGCCGTCTCCTCCGATGCCGCCGACCTCGGCGCCATCATCTCCGAGGTCGCGATTGCCCGGATTACTGAAAGGGGCGCCAGCAGGGCCGACGACCGTTTCTCCGAGGCCGCGATGGAAGACCGCAAGCGCGAGGGCTACTTTTAGTGGACCTCCTTCGCTTTGTTACCGCCGGATCCGTCGACGACGGCAAGAGCACGCTGATCGGACGACTCCTATACGACTCCAAGCAAATCTTCGAGGATACCCTCGTCGGTATTGAGCGGGCCAGCCAGGCGCAGGGCCTTGAAATCACGAATCTCGCGCTCCTGACGGACGGCCTCCGGGCCGAACGTGAGCAGGGAATTACCATCGATGTGGCCTACCGCTATTTCACAACTCCTCGGCGAAAGTTCATCATGGCTGACTCTCCCGGACACGTTCAGTACACCCGGAACATGGTCACGGGAGCCTCGACCGCCGAGCTTGCGCTGGTCCTTGTCGACGCCCGCAACGGCGTGGTTGCCCAGACGCGGCGGCACTCGCTGTTGACCGTGCTGCTTGGAATCCGCCATCTCGTCCTTTGCGTGAACAAGATGGACCTGGTTGATTGGAACCAGCAGCGATTCACCGAGATCGAGTCTGAATTCCGTGAGCTTGCCGACCATCTCGGGGCCGAAAGAGTAACTGCGGTCCCCCTGGCCGCGCTCCGTGGCGACAACATCGTCGACCGGTCGGAAAACATGAGCTGGTACGAAGGCCCCACACTCATGGAGTTTCTCGAGACTGTCGAGCTTCACGAGCACGATTACGAGGCACCGCTTCGATTTCCGGTGCAGTACGTCCTCCGCCCCCAGAGCGAGGCGCACCGAGACTACCGGGGATACGCCGGTTCGGTGGCCTGTGGCTGCGTCCATCCGGGCGATGAAGTGGTCGCGCTTCCATCCGGAGCGCGTACGACTGTATCGGCTGTGGACAGTTTCAATTCTGACGTCCAGCAGGCAATGCCCGGCCACGCAGTCTCGATCAGGTTGGCCGATGACATCGATATAGGCCGTGGTCACCTCATCGCTGACGCCTCCCGCCCTCCTGAAACGACGACCAACTTCGAGGCCGACATCTGCTGGATGAACGATGAGGCCCCCCTGGTCCCCGGACAGCAGTTCTGGCTGAAACACACAACTCGGCGTGTCCGATGCCGCGTCAAGAAACTGATCTCGAAACTCGACATTGAAACGATGACAGCTGAGGGGGGGCCCGAGAATTTCTCGTTAAACGACATCGGACAAGTCAGAGTCACGACCCTCGAGCCGATATTCGCAGACCCTTACACCCTCAGTCGATCAACTGGTAGTTTCATTCTGATCGATGCCTCAACGCACAGGACTGTAGGTGCTGGAATGATTCGGGATTCAAATCCAGGCACAAACGGCGGAGGCCAGGATGGCGTCTGAGACTATCGACCGCAAAGCGCTCGCAACCGAACTCGAGCACGCCGAACCACGAGATATCATCGATCGAGCTCTCGAAATCTTCTCACCCGATCTCGCGGTTTCCTTCAGCGGAGCTGAAGACGTAGCCCTTGTCGACATTGCAAGTAAAACCGCCCGCCCGTTCCGAGTCATCACGCTCGACACCGGGCGACTCCATCCCGAGACCTACCAGTTTATCGAGCGAGTCCGCGATCACTACGACATCGCCATCGAGGCCTTCTTCCCTCAGCCCGGGGAAGTCGAAGCATTGGTTCACGAGAAAGGTCTCTTCTCCTTCTACCAGGACGGTCACCAAGAGTGCTGCGGCATCCGCAAGGTGGAGCCACTTTCCCGGGCGCTGGCAGGATCGCGCGCATATCTGACCGGGCAGCGACAGGACCAGAGCCCTGCCACGCGGGGACTGCTTCCCGTCGTCGAAGAGGATGCCGCCCACCTCGACCCGGAGGGCACGCCTATGGTGAAGTTCAATCCCCTGTCCTATTGGACTTCCTCCCATGTCTGGCAATACATCCTCGAACACGAAGTACCGTTCAACGACCTCCACGACCGTGGCTTCCGGTCGATTGGCTGCGAGCCATGCACAAGGCCTACGAATCCCGGGCAACACGAACGCGAAGGGCGCTGGTGGTGGGAGGAAGCCACCAAGCGCGAGTGCGGAATTCATAGGGCCGAGGGCTAGCCGCGGTCGAACGCACCCCGGACCCGGGATCGCAAGAGCGCACAAGCCTTAGGCTCAGTCCCCACAACCGGCCACCGCAACGGCCGAAATTCCGACACGAAGGTCCGGGAACAGTAAGGCAGCCACGATCGCAGTGTTGTTCAGTCAAATCTCGGCTCCCCACGCACCGAAGGCTTCGTCGAAGAGGAGCTAATTGTCGTTACTCGCAAACCCACGTGGTGAGTGCGCGATGTCTCCCTGCCTGGCCCTTGTCTCCGACGGAGTCGCCTCGATCTTGCGCAAACCCCGGCGCGCCTGTTCAACAGGATCGGACGAGATTATCATCGCTTCGTTGTCGTACCCGATTGTGCCTGCGCCATGGACCGCTCAAGGGTCCCTGACGATCACGGTAACCGGTCAGCCTTCCGGGACCGACCGGCACCCAGAACCCACCATAAAACTCTTGCAGTTAGAACGCCTGTTCTGTTAGGCTTAGCCGACTTTAGAACGGATGTGCTGCTAATGTTCGCCGAACTGCTGACTCTTGCATTCCAGCTTTCGCTCTTTGGAGCCGCCGCGGGAGTCGCCGCAAAGATGGCGCAGGAAGAACTGGCGGAAAGGCAGCACTCCGTGGGCGGCAAGCGCATCGTGGCCCCTTCGGAACGGAAGATACGCTGGAGAACCGGGGCCAAGGTGGGGACCCACGGTCGAGGGGTCCGCGCGCGCAAACCCGGTATGCACCGTCGCGCCGCCTGATCCCGTCCCGCTAACGAGATTTTCACTGGCGTTCCCCCGGTTCGCCAGTGGGTCCGGTGGACGACCGTTCAACTCCGCGCACACTCCTGAGTATGCCGATGCGCGCCAGTAACCTGGATAGCTGCTCGAGGCCCGTCGTCTCCAGAGTTGCCAACACCTGTACCGTTCCATCACCGGTTTCCTGGGTTCGAACCCCGACCATGTTCACATGTTCTTCGGTCACAACGGCCGAAATATCGCGCAGCAGGCCGACTCTGTCCCAGGCGTCGATCTTGATCGAGGCCTGATAGAGCTTGTCGGATCCGCCCCACTCGACTTCGACGAGTCTCTCCCGCTCCCTTGTGTTCCAGGCGTTCGCGCAGTCGGCCCTGTGGACAGTCACACCCCGAGCCCGAGTCACATAGCCGACGATTTCATCGCCTGGAACCGGATTGCAGCACCTCGCCATTGTCGTCAACAGGTTCCCCACACCGAGGACTCGCATCCCGGGGCTGCCAAGTGCGGTCGGTAGAGAACCGGCAGGTGCTGCCGGCAGCACCTCCTCTTCCTCACCCAACACTTCGCCCAGCCGCCTGGCAAGAGAGGTCGTGCTCACTCCGCCGTAGCCGATTGCGGCATAGAAGTCCTCTGCATGAGGGAATCCGAAAAGTTCGACAATTTCGCCAAGGCGGTCCCCCAGATCTACACCCAGCCTCTTGATCTCCTTCTCGAACATCTCGCGTCCGCGCTCGGTATTCTCCGCTCGCTCCTGCCTGCGGAACCACTGGCGAATCTTCGTACGTGCATGCGTTGTCCGGACAAACCCAAGGCTGCCGTTCAGCCAATCGTGCGACGGGCCTTTGCTGGTTCGACTACGCATCACGTCCACGACGTCGCCGTTTCGTAGTGCTGTATGGAGGGAGATCATCTTCCCGTTGACCTTCGCACCGACCGTCTGGTGTCCGAGGTCGGTGTGGATGTGATAGGCAAAGTCGAGAGGGGTGGCCCCCGCAGGTAGCTCCATCACGTCACCACGGGGTGTGAAGACAAACACCTTCTCGGGGAAAACGTCGGTCTTAAGTCCCTCTACGAACTCTTCCGCGCCGGCCACCTCCCGCTGCCACTCAAGAAGCTGTCTTAGCCAGGCAATTCGATCTTCGTCGTCTGGATCGTGCGGCGCTCGCTCCTTATACCGCCAGTGAGCGGCGACACCGTGTTCCGCCACCCGGTGCATGTCCCTTGTCCTGATCTGGATCTCTATCAGACGGCCGTGAGGACCCATAACAGTGGTGTGCAAGGACTGGTAACCGCTGTCCTTCGGGCCTGCAACATAGTCATCGATCTGACCGGGAACCGGGCGCCAGAGCTGGTGAACAGCACCGAGAACGTGGTAGCAGTTCTCCACCGTTTCAACGAGCACCCTCAATGCGAGCAGATCGTAGATCTGCTCGAAGCCCTTGGCCTGGGCGGCGTAGCGGCCTGCCTTCTGGTAAATGCTATAGATGTGCTTCGCCCGGCCCTGGATCTCCGCCTTGACCCCTGACTCGTTTAGGTGGGCTGACAAAGTGTCAGCCGCCTCGCGAATGAATCGCTCGCGAACTCCCCGCTTTGACGCGAGCCGCGCGGCGATCTCCTTGTAGCTCTCAGGTTCGAGGGCCCGGAACGCCAGATCCTCTAGCTGCCATTTGATCTGCCAGATCCCTAGGCGGCTCGCCAGTGGCGCATAGATGTCCATCGTCTCGCGGGCTATCCGCCTCTGTTTGTCGCGGTCAAACACCCAGAGCGTGCGCATGTTATGGAGCCTATCGCACAGCTTGATCACGACGACAGAAACGTCTTCCGCCATCGCCAGGAACATCTTCCGGATGTTTTCTGCCTGCCGGGCTGCCCGCTCCTCGCCGTCGACAGGCCCGATGCGAGCCTGCAGCTTATCCAGCTTGGTCAGGCCCTCAACAAGCCGCGCCGCTTCAGCCCCGAACTCTTTGGCAAGGGTCTTGTTAGGAACGCCGCAATCCTCCTGGACATCGTGCAGAAGAGACGCGGCAAGAGCATTGTGGTCGAGTTCCAGTTCCGCGACCATCCCGGCCACCTCGAGAGGGTGGGAGATAAAGGGTTCACCGGTCGCCCGCAGCTGCCCATCATGGGCCTCGGCGGCAAACTCGTACGCCTCCCGGATAAATAGTAGTCGTGGCTCGGGCAGGTAGGATGAGGCTCGATCGATGACAGATTCGATCGTTACCTCTCGGGTGTCGGACGTTCGGGCCTGCACTAACAGTCCTTTTGCCGGGGCCGGGTTTCTTACCCTATCCTAACAGCACTATCTGGCCGCCCGACGCAGCAATTCTCGAATGACCACGACCCGATTCCAAGCACCCCGCGGCACACCAGACGTGCTTCCTGAGATGCAACCTTATTGGGATGCAGTGCTTCGCGGCATATCGGAAGTTACGGACCTCTTCGGCTTTCAACGGATCGACACGCCCGTGTTCGAGGCAGCAGGCCTGTTCGAGAAAGGCACCGGCGACACAACCGACGTGGTCGAAAAGGAGATGTACGTATTCGAGGACCGGGGAGGGGACCTCCTCGCACTGGCGCCGGAAGCCACTCCCGCCATCGTCCGTGCCTACCTCGAGCACGGAATGGGCATCTGGCCGCAGCCGGTTCGGCTGTTCACAGTCAAGCCGATGTTTCGCTACGACCGGCCCCAAAAAGGCCGTTACCGTCAGTTCACTCAGTTCGATTGCGAGGTTCTTGGGTCCTCGGACCCGCTCGTCGACGCCGAGGTGATCCAGATCGCCTGGCTTCTCTACGCTAATCTAGGCCTCAACAATCTCGAGCTCCGCCTTTCTTCGATCGACGACATTGACCCACGCCAGACCTACGTCGAGCGACTCAAAGAGTATTTCCGGCCGCATCTCTCCAAGCTTTCGGAGGATAGCCAGCGCCGGTTCGAGCGCAATCCCCTCCGTCTCCTGGACAGCAAGGACGAGCGCGACCTCCCCTTCAAGGAGAACGCGCCGAAGCTAATCGACGCACTCAGTCCTGAAGCGCAGGACCACCATGAACTGGTGACGGCCGCTCTCACGGCAGCTGGCATACCGTTCACCATCGATCCACTGCTCGTCCGGGGGCTCGACTACTACAACCGAACCGTGTTCGAAATAGTTCCGCAGGAGGACACGCGCGCCCAAGGTTCGGTCATGGCGGGCGGCCGCTACGATGGCCTTGTGGAGCTGCTCGGCGGACCATCTACGCCAAGCACCGGCTTCGCCGCGGGTATAGAGCGAAGCATCCTTGAGATGCAGAAGAACGAAGTCTCGCCCCCATTCGCCAAACAGGTAGCGGTGTACGTCGTTCACAGGGGTGATAGTGTGGCAGTTCACGCGATGACACTCGCAACAACGCTTCGGCAAGCGGGTATCGCGGCCCAGATTGGCGAAAGCGGTCGCTCTTTCAAAGCCCAGCTCCGCAGGGCCGACTCTTCAGGCGCAAGAGTTGCCCTGATCCTCGGGGAGGACGAAATTGCCAGGGGCGCAGCGATGGTGAAACCGCTTCGCGTCGATTCGGAGCAGGTTGAAGCGCCCATTAGTGGGATTGTGGACGCTGTCAGAAAGGCGCTCGCAGAGTGAGTCCCGTTACTGCCACAAGGGGCATGGCTGGCTGACATGGAAGAGGCAGTCCTCGAGCAACTTCAGCAGGTCCGGCGCCGTCATGACGAACTCACAGAAGAGCTCGCCAAGCCGGAGATCGCTTCCGACTATGAGAAGACACGCGATCTTGCGCGAGAGCGGGCCGACATCACCCCGGTCGTCAAACTTCTCCAGGGCTTCGAGGAAGCAACCGCCGACGCCCAGTCGGCCGAAGAGCTGCTCGCTGAGGATGATGACGAAATGCGCGAGTGGGCTCAGGCGGAGCTGGCAAAAGCAAGAGAGAAGATAGAGGACTACGAGAATCGGCTAAGACACGCCCTTCTCCCTCGTGACCCCCGTGACGGTAGGAACGTCGTTGTCGAGATTCGAGCCGGGGCCGGCGGCGAAGAGGCTGCGCTTTTCGCCGCCGACCTCTTTCGAATGTACACGCGTTACGCTGAGCGAAAGGGCTGGAGCACAGAGCTTCTGGGCGCCTCCGAGTCTGAGAAGGGCGGCTTCAAAGAGGTGGCCTTTGAAATAAGGGGCGACGGTGCATTCTCGCGACTGAAGTGGGAAAGCGGCGTTCACAGGGTGCAGCGAGTCCCCGAGACCGAGGCGCAGGGGAGGATCCACACTTCCACCGCTACTGTCGCCGTTCTTCCTGAGGCCAAAGAGGTCGACATCGAGGTGGAAGAGAAGGATTTGCGGATCGATATCTTCCACTCCTCCGGCGCTGGTGGCCAGAACGTCAATAAAGTCGCGACCGCGGTCCGCCTTACGCACAACCCGACGGGCATCGTCGTCGTCTGCCAAGATGAGCGTTCCCAGCTCAAGAACCGCGTCAAAGCGATGACCGTCCTCAGAGCGAGGCTCCTCGATATCGAGCAACAAAAACAGACGGCGGAATTGAGCGAGACACGCCGATCCCAGGTGGGGACTGGGGATCGCAGCGAGAAGATCCGGACTTACAACTTCCCGCAGGACCGGCTCACCGACCATCGCATCAACCTGACCGTCCACAGCTTGCCCGACCGTCTGGACGGAAACATCGACGACATCATCGACGCCATTGGCACCGCAGACGAGGCCGAGCGTCTGCAGACTATAGGAGCGTGAAAGCTCGCAAGCTGGCCCGAGAAATTGAGCGTCTGCTTCGAGACGCCGACGTCGATGAGGCCGCATTCGAAGCCGAGTACCTAGTGCGAACCGCGACCGACATCTCTAGAGTGAAGTTCTTCGCCGACCCCGAGGTATCTGTGGCCGATGAAGCGACGGCAAGAAAGTTCGCCGGGCGCCGGCTGGGCCGAGAGCCGGTGGCCTACATCGTGGGCAGTCGCGAGTTCTTTGGGCTCAAATTCGGTGTGTCCCGGAAGGTACTCGTGCCGAGGCCCGAGAGCGAACTACTCGTGGACCTTGCGCTACGAGAGGCCGAGCAACTCCCAGGTGCAACAATCATCGACGTTGGCACCGGTTGTGGGGCGATCGCCATCTCCATCGCTCTCAATCTTGACGGCACGAAAACGACCGTCCTTGGGACAGACCTAAGCGACGAAGCACTGCAGGTAGCAGCCACAAACCGGTCCTGCCACCAGGCCTCTGTTGGCCTGATCAGGACCGATCTCGCTGCTTCGATTTGCGCTGCAGACGTCATCCTCGCGAACCTGCCATATGTCCCCTCCGACGAGATCGACCAGCTGGAGCCTGAAGTCAGCAAATGGGAACCGCGCGTTGCCCTGGATGGGGGCAAGGACGGCCTGGGCCTCGTTCGCCGTCTCGTTTCCGATTGCCGCAACCGGCTCAGGCCACGAATGCTGGCCCTGGAAGTGGGTTTCGGAATGGCACGCACCGTGATGTCCTTCGCACACGAAGCGGGCGCGCAGGTAGATGTAGTCCCCGATCTCGGCAGAATCGATCGAGTGGTCACAGCACGTTGGCAGTAAAGCTTGTCGCTCTTGATATCGATGGCACGATCGTCGGCGAAGGCGAAGCCAGTCCCAGCCCAGAAGTGACCGAGGCCATCGATGCAGTCTCCGCCGCCGGAGTTGCGGTGGTCCTGGCGTCGGGCCGGATGTTCCCCGGCACCGCCGCCATGGCGAAGCAGCTGGGACTGGGGACCCCGGTCATCTGCCAGCAGGGATGTTCGGTTCACGAACTGTCTGGCGCCATGATCGAGCATTTCCCGCTGACGCGGCCGGCAGCGCTGGACGTCGTAGATTACGCGAAGAGCCTGGCACTGCCGTACGAATGGTTCAATGCGATCCGCTACCTCGTGTCCGAGAAGACAGCGGACGCAGTGGAATACGGGGAACTCTCAGGGGTGGTGCCCGAATTCGGCGGGAGTCCCGAGAATTCGGGCATCGAGCCGACCGGGGTAGGAATCATCAGCTCCCACGAACAAGCCAACTCGATTCACAGGGCCCTGGTGGACAAGTTTAGGGATCAGCTTTATGTCCTGGACTTTCCGAGGGTGACGGTGGCAGTCTCCCCGGAGGCGAACAAAGGGCACGCGCTCTCTCTCGTTGCAGGAAGGTTGGGAATCGATCGGCATGACGTGGCAGCTGTCGGTGATAGCGTGAACGACGCCTCGATGCTCGCGTGGGCTAGCCGCGGATACTCGATGGCACACGCTGACCGATACGCCGCAGACGCTGCGGATGAGTCGCTGCCTGCTCACCCGTCGGCCCTTCCGATGCTGCTTCGTTCCCTCACGGGAACGAACCGGACTCCGTAATCTTGCAGGCGGAGGTAACACGATGAGCAGGAACCGGGGGCGCAACAGCGCGGCCGACGAGGGAGGGTTTGCTCCCGGGCTGTACGTTGTCGGCACGCCGATCGGCAACCTGGAGGACCTCACGCCGCGGGCAGGCAATCTTCTCGGGATTGCGAGCACTATCGCGGCAGAAGACACGCGCACCGTTCGCAAGCTGCTGGCTCTTGTCGAGGGCGGCGCTCCAAAGCTCGTGAGTCTGACGGAGCACAACGTCCTCGAAAGAACCCCGGCCCTGCTGAAGGCCGCAACAGATGGCGTCGTCGTACTGGTCAGCGAAGCAGGCACACCGGGAATTGCCGACCCGGGCGCACGACTGGTCGAAGCCGCTCTTTCCTCGGATGTCGCAGTACTTGCAGTTCCGGGTGCATCGGCACTGGCAGCGGCTGTAAGTGTGTCGGGTTTCGACGGGAGCGACGTTCACTTCCTGGGATTTCTCCCCCGGCCGACAGGTAAACGAAACCAGCGGCTAGCCGCGGCCGCAGCGGGCGCCGCGACGTTCGTATTCTTCGAAGCTCCGGGGCGACTGGCAACCTCACTCAGTGAAATCGCTGGGCTCCTCGGCGATCCGGATGTTGTGGTCTGCCGGGAAATGACGAAGGTCCACGAAGAGATACGGAGAGGAAAAGCCTCGGAACTGGCGACACATTTCGGCGGGAAGGTCCGCGGAGAGTGTACGATCCTGGTGCGATCTCCTAAGCGGGAACCAAGCATTCAAACTGCCTGCCGTCTCCTCGGCGCAATGCGCCGCGCGGGGGCCAAGCGCGGGGCGGCGGCAGCCGAAATAGCCCGGGAAACCGGCATCACACGGGCTGAGGCGTACGCACTCTGGGAGGGGGCAGTCGAGGGGGGGAGGGATTCCGCTGTGCTACCATCTAGGAAGCCTCATTCCTGAGGGTTCCGTGTCCGATCGCGTTCTCGTCTGCGTGGCCTGGCCCTACGCCAACTACCTTCTGCACGTGGGTCAGGCTGCTGGCGCCTACCTCCCCGCCGACATCTTCGCTCGCTATCAGCGCCTCGCCGGACACGACGTCCTCATGGTGTCGGGGTCCGACTGCCACGGCACTCCCATAACGCTCGCCGCCGAGCGGGAGGGCACAACGCCACAAGAGATCGTCGATCTCTACCATCCCAAGATCCTCGAAGTGTGGGAACGCTTCGGAATCAGTTTCGACATTTTCACGTGGACTCTCACTGAGAATCATTACGAGACAACCCAGGAAGTCTTCACGCGCCTTCTCGAGCAGGACTACCTGTACACCAACACCCAGGATCAGCTTTTCGATCCGGAGGCCGGAAGATTTCTTCCCGACCGATACGTCGAGGGAACCTGCCCAAGGTGCGGCTATGGCGAAGCACGCGGCGATCAGTGTGATTCGTGCGGTTCCCAGCTCGACGCCATCGACCTGATAGACCCGCGTAGCAAGTTCAGCGGGGCCACCCCCGAAGTGAGGCCCACCAAGCAGTTCTTCCTCAAGCTCACAGCTTTCGAAGAGGGACTCAGAGATTGGGTCTCTGCCAAGAAGCACTGGCGGCGCAATGTCCTCAACTCGACACTCGGAATGCTGGGGGAAGGCCTCAAAGACCGGGCAATCACGCGGGACCTCGAGTGGGGAGTGCCGGTTCCGGTCGACGGTCACGACGACAAGCGCATCTACGTCTGGTTCGACGCTGTCATCGGGTACCTGTCGTCCACCCGAGAGTGGGCTCAGAGGCAGGAGGACCCAGAAGCCTGGAGACCGTGGTGGGAGGACCCAGAAACCCGCGCCTATTACTTCATTGGCAAAGACAACATTGTCTTCCACACCGTGATCTGGCCGGCAATGCTCCAAGGGTACGGTGGCCTCAATCTTCCCTACGATGTCCCGGCCAACCAGTACGTGAATTTCTCCGCCGGGCAGAAGCAATCGAAGTCCAAGGGGACGGGCAACTGGATGCTCGATCTCTTGGACCAGTACGATCCGGACGTCATTCGTTTCTATCTCACATCGGTCATGCCTGAAACAAGTGACAGCGAGTTCCGTGAGGACGAGCTGATTCGCGCCAATAACGACGTGCTCATTTCGACTTGGGGCAACCTCGCAAATCGCGTTCTCTCTATGATCAACCGCAACTTTGACGGCGTCGTGCCGGAAGCCGGAGCTCTTTCACCGGAAAGCGAGGCTCTGCTCGCCGAAACGAAGGACGCCTTCGCCGCCCTCGGACATGAATACGAAGCCTGCCATTTCCGTTCCGCGTTGCAGGAGGGCCTCAAGCTGGCCCAATCGGCAAACAAGTACCTAGATGGCAGGGCACCCTGGAAAGCCGTCAAGAGCAATAAGATTCATGCCGCCGAGACCCTTGCCACGGCGCTAAATGTGATCAATTCGCTCAAGATCCTGCTCAGACCGGTCCTTCCCTTCTCAACCGAGAAGCTGCACGAGTACCTCAGCCTTGGCCAATCCGTCGATGAGCTAAGCTGGGCCTACGCGCCGGTTCCAGCAGGGACCCAGCTCGCCAAACCCCAGCCTCTTTACACGAAGCTGGAAGTGGAAGCTGTGACCAAATGACGGTTCTCTTCGACTCTCATTGCCACCTACAGGACCCAGCTTTCGCCGGTAAGGTGGGCGAAGCAATCGAACGCGCAGCGACTGCCGGGGTCGGCGCCCTCCTGGTCCTGGGATACAACGTCCCTTCAAACCATTCGGCCCTTGAAATCGCAAGCAGGCACGGCGGAGTCGCATTTGCCGCGGTCGGAATTCATCCGCATGACGCCGTTTCGGCTGCCCATAGCGACCTAGAGGGGACAGCCGCGCTCGCTCGTCTCCCGGAGGTCTTAGCCATCGGCGAGATCGGCCTCGACTTCTATCGGAACCTTTCTCCGCCCGAGAAGCAGGTCGAGGTCCTTAGGGCCCAACTCGAAATCGCGCTCGACGTCGGTAAGCCGGTCTCGGTCCACTCGCGGGGCGCCGAGGACAAGCTCGTGGCCCACCTGAGCAGCTTCGCAGTGGACTGGCAAGAGCGGTACGCCGACCGTTCTCCAGGCGTTATGCACTGCTTCGGGGGCAGCGCTCGCGAGGCACGAAGCTACGCTGAGATGGGATTCATGATCTCCCTGGCCTGCACTGTGACGTACCCGAAGAACGAAACCACTCGAGAAGTCGCCGCTTCCCTCGACTCCAGTTCAATTCTTGTCGAAACCGACAGCCCCTACCTCCCGCCCCAAGCCTCACGGGGCCAGAGGAACGAGCCGGCCAACGTGGTAGTCGCGGCGAAGGCCGTTGCCGACGCAAGAGGCTCGAGCCTCGAAGAGGTTGCCAGGCTGACTACGGCGAACGCCGAGCGCCTCTTTGGTATATCAGTCCGCCGACCGGCCGCCGCGGGGGCCTCATGACCGTCGCAACTCCCGACCTGAACGATATCTATGGCCCCATCAACCGGGATATGCCACTGGTCGAGGAACTTCTTGAGTCCATCAAGAAAGTCGAGAGCTCAGCTCTCGACCGGATGCTGTCCCATGCCCTCCAAGGGAAGGGGAAACGGATTCGACCCGCGCTCGTTCTCCTTTCCGGTAAGTTTAGAGACTACGACCTCGATCGTCTCGTGCCGCTCGGAGCGGCGATCGAGCTGCTACACACAGCGAGCCTTGTGCACGACGACGTCGTGGACGGTGCCGATTCGCGGCGCGGAAGGCCGACTTCGAACGCGATATTCGACAACGCGATCACGGTTCTCCTCGGGGACTACATGTTTGCCAGCGCCGCGGAAATGGTCACGCGAACGGGATCGCTCCGGGTCACCCGCCTCTTCGCACTGGCATTGATGAAGATGACTGGGGGAGAGCTCGACCAGGACGCCGCAGCGTTTGACGTTGGCCGCAACACCCAGCAGTACCTCAGACGAATCGGAGGAAAGACGGCAGCCCTTTTTGCTAATGCCACAGAGGGTGGGGCCATCCTGGCGGGCTGTTCCGAGGAGGAAGTCAGCGCGCTGCGCGACTATGGATACAGGTTGGGCATGGCCTTTCAGATCACCGACGACGTGCTCGACTACGTGGGGGATGAGAAGGAGATGGGGAAACCGGCCGGGAGCGATCTCCTCGAGGGCACTCTCACGCTGCCAGGCCTTCTTCTCCTCGAACGAGAACCCAAAGACAACCCGATCAGGAAGTTTTTTGCTGCCCGGCGCAATCGCAAGAAACACTTCGAACGCGTATTGGAGTCGGTGAGGGATAGCGATGTCATCGAGGATTCGATCGCGATGGGGCGCAGCTACGTCGACAAGGCCAACGAAGCGCTCACCGGTTTCCCGGACTCGCCCGCCCACCGGAGCCTGGTTCAGTTAGGCGACTACGTGCTCGCACGAAGAAGCTGACCCGGGCACCGCCGCGGGACAGTCCCCAGGCAGTGACGGTCTTCCACGACGATGGCCTGAAGCTCTGCTAATCTACTCGCCAGCTGGATTTCGCCATCCTTCGCGGGAACGCTGAAGAGGGCAGAGAGCCGGGTCCACGTCTGGAGGTCTGAGGGTTTGTCCTATACCGATATCGAGCTGGTCTGCAGCAATTGCGGATCGTCGTTCACATTCAGCGCCGGCGAGCAGGAGTTCTACGAATCGCGGGGGCTCACCAACCAGCCACGCAGGTGCGCCGAGTGCCGCCAGGCCAACAAGGCGAATCGAGAGGGTCGGCCCGGAGGCGGCGCACCACGAGAGATGTTCTCGGCGACCTGCGGTGCCTGTGGGAAAGAGGCCCGTGTCCCGTTTCAGCCGCGCGGTGATCGCCCGGTCTACTGCAATGACGGTTTCCGCAGCCAGCCAAGGGGTGGTGGCGGAAACCGTGAGAAGTCCTGGTAGCACAGGTACTGGCGTCGCGCTTTAAGATTATCCTTGCACCGCACCCGGTGCGAGACAGTTTCGGGGGCCCGTAGCTCAGCGGTAAGAGCGGCCGGCTCATAACCGGTTGGTCGCAGGTTCGATCCCTGCCGGGCCCACCACGCCCTATCAGCGAACCGGCTGGTCGAAGGGGACGGTCATCCCGTCTCGGTTCGTCTGGATCTCCAGGCCATCGCTGTCGATGGTGAGCTGACCCTCGATATAATCCAGCTGGAAGCGAAATAGCAGCGCGAACGCCGAGCTGCAGAGGCTCTCCCGCACCGTCCAATCGGGCTCCTTGGGGCTACCCCGGCTTTCAGTCTGATTTCGGGGACGCCATGGGCTTAACACTGAGGACCCACCAGGAGCCACGATGCTTCAGTGACGCGTAGGCACTCCTATTTGGGAGCCGTGAATCTCTCCCAAGATCTTGATGGGACCGAGTCTTGCGACCCCATACTGCTTCAGAGAGATTGGCATCCCAAAGGGGCTCGGGCATCAGTTGAGGGGGGAGGGGACGACCATCCGAGCGACAAAACGCCCAACCAGCCTGCATACATGGCCCACCACGGCGGGCGCATTCTTAGGATCGGTGGAGATGGCACGCCCGAGAATTCGGAAGCCTATGGCCCAGTTGGAAGGAAGAGTCGGCCATAAGGAGTCGAGGGCCCGGGCGCGGGCGTTGCTCAGTGCGCGAGTCCGTTGAGAGACGAGTGGTCCTGGGAGCGGAAGGTCTTTGAACCACCGGTCCACCATGGAAACCTTGGCGGCCTCCACCAGTATGGGGTCTTGCCCACCCTTTCCGCGGTGAATCCGCGCCTCGGCCTGCACCTCATCCATCGTTCCGAATCTTCCGCCCGCAAGCGCGATGCGAAGCCAAAGATCCTGATCGTGGAACCAGCTAGAGTGGAGCCACCCCACCCGTTCGGCGACTTCACGCCGCAAGAATGCCGTCGGCTGGTGGATGAAGCTGTCGCAGTAAAGCACAGCGGCAGTAAGGTCCCAGGGGACCGCTGGGCTCACCCACCTCGGTCTGCTAGCCCCGTCGATCCAACGACATTGGCCGTACACAACATCTATGCCCGGATGCTCGTTAAGGTAAACGACGGCTCGGCTGACGGTCCCCGGCACCCAGGCGTCGTCGGCGTTCAACCACGCCAGGATTTCGCCACTCGATGATTGCCAGCTACGGTTGATACCGTTGAATGGGCCGCCGTCGGGCCCAGAGTCCCAGCGGATTCGGTCACCATACGTCCGAAGGGCATCCAGAGTGCCGTCGGTCGACCCACCGTCGGCCACGATGCACTCGATATCCGTGTAGTCCTGCGAAAGGATGCTGTCCAACGCCTCGCGGATGTGCTCCTCTCGATTCAACGACGGAACGACGACGGTCACACGTGGCCCGTTCGCCTGCGGGGCAGTCATTTCTCCCCCTTGATCGCCCGCTCCAGTCGTCCAAGTCTCCACAAGAACGCCGCGAGCAGCGCGAACGCGAGGACAGACTGCGCCCGCGAGGGCAAGATGTGACGGATCTCGCGAGCGATTTCCCCGATGACATAGGGAGTATTAGCAGGATCGCTCGAGATCGCACCGTGGAGACAGACCAGGCCCCATCCCCAGTGAGTGACATGACGCGGCCGCAGATATGAGAATCCACGAACGAATGCGTTGCTGAGCGCCCGTCGCCGGAGGGTCCGCAATTCGGGCGAAAGCCCGGGAAGCTGGAAGAATCTCCGCGTTAACCCGAGCTTCGCCGGGATCACCACTCCCGGAACGTTCCCCAAGTTCGCGTTCTGCAGCCTCGAGCTCGCCAAGTGAAGCGGAATTGCCTCGAACCTGGCACCGGATGCCCCAAGCCTCAGCCAGAGGTCGTGGTCATGGCACCATGCTGGGTAAAGGCCGCCCACCCGCTCAACAGCGCTCCGACGAACAAAGGCCGCCGCCTGGTTGATGACGTGGTCGCATTCCCGCACTGCAGCGACGAGGTCCCACTGCCTCGCCGGGAAAATCTCCACCAGTCGCCCGACTTCGTCCATCCCCCCACAATCCCCATAAACGACATCCGTTACTGGGTGAGCCCGGAAGTGTGCGGCAATGGCAGTGGCCGCTCCCGGCTCCCAACAGTCATCTGCGTTGAGCCAAGCAAGGATCTCCCCGCTGCTCCTCTCCCAACCTTTGTTGATTGCGTCAAACGCGCCCCGATCCGTTTCGATGGCCCAACTGATCCGGTCGCCGTAGTCCTTCAGAATATCAACTGAATCGTCGGTTGATCCGGCATCGATCACGATGCATTCGATGTGCGGGTAATCCTGCTGGAGAATGCTGTCGATAGTCTGACGAAGATAGTGAGCACGATTGTACGAAGGCACTACCACGGAGATCGTCGGGCGATCCTCTTCGGTCATCGAGATTCAATCCTCCTGCTTAGCCTAGGCGCGCCACGACAGACTCAGAATCAGGCTCTTCCTCGGCGCCGACGAGCTGGCCGTTCCGCCAGGAAACACTTTCAACACATAGCCACTTGCGTACAACAAACCGGCCACTTCCTCGCGGCTCGAATCCTGGCGAGCCACGGTTCTGTCGTTCCATTCTTCTAGGAGAAGCTCCGACGGAATCGCTCGAGCAGCCGCTTCGACCCGGCGATCACGCGCGCTTCGGCCCCCTCTGCATCGATCTTGACTACGTCCACTCCCGAAAGGCCCGCTCTCTCGACAACCAAATCTAGGCTGTTAGTTGTAACAGTTTCTACCCGTTCCAGGCGCGTTGTTGACGAGAAGAACGCGCCGAGAGTGTTGCGCCCAGAGTTCTCGTCCGACGCGACCGCAAGATCCGCGACCCCCTCGACATCAGTCACTGCCATCGGGACCACGGGGACATTCTGGAAGCGATTGAGTCGGATGTTCCCGCGCAACCTCCGCAACTCACGCGAACTTGGTTCAATCGCTACTACGCGGCCTTCAGAACCAACGCGACAAGCGGCGAATAGCGAATATGTCCGTTGTTGGCGCCGACATCGACGAACGCCATCCCCGGCCGCAGGATCGTCCGAAGCCAGGCAAGTTCGGTCGGCTCATAGAGGCCTGACAAAAAGATGCACCGTCCAATCTCCGTTCGCGGGGCGACGAAGACGCGGGATCCTTCGAGCCACGGCACAACCGCCTCGTGGTCCAGTCGGTCCCAACATTCACGGCGGACCTCTCCGATCATCGACTCATATGCAGTGGAATCGAAGTGACCTGTATGCCACAGCGGGGTAATCCGACATGAAGGCGGCGCGGCCACGAGATCGTATCGACCTGTCGCCACAACAGATTTGTACTGATATGTCGCAGATAGCCACGAGTTTTCAAGCGACAATTTACGGTTTGGTCTGCCAGCTTAGGGTCCGACGAGACGCGAGTTTGTGAGCATCGCCGTGGAGGCAAGACCTCCGGGTCGCCCTGAGTTCTCACTCGCGTCACAGTGTTGACCTCGCGGTCACGAGCAAATGCCAGCCGAGGCACCGCTCAATCCAGTGAAATACCGGCGCGGGCAAGAGGCGGAATGCGGCTGCCCTCTCGTATTGGTACCGCACGTACTTCTCTACCTTATATGGGAAGATGTGCTCCTTGCGAATCTCCTCGATTGAGAAGCCGCGGAAAAGTTTCCGGGCATCGCGAGATGAGTACGCGTAGGTCACCGGGCAACCGGACTGCGCCTCCGAGTTCCTCGCAATCTCGCGGCTCAGACGAAAGACGTTACCGTGCGCCTCGCGGAGCAGGATTGCAAGAACCTTCCAGCTCCAGCGTGCGTACACCATCGCACGTAGCTCCCCGCTTGGAGCGAGGTACTTCCTGACCTCCGACAGGACGCGCTCGGGATGTGGCGTGTGGTGGATTACCCCGAACGAATAAACGAGGTCATAGCGCTCGGGAGGGAGAAAGTCACTCAATTCCTCGGCGTTCCCGCAGAAGAAGTCTGCTGAGAGCCCGTAGGTTGCAAATCGTTGCCTGCAGATATCGAGGCTCGCCTCCGAAAATTCAACCACCGTGAGGTCAGACCCGGCACGAGCGAAGTTGATCGCGTCGGTTCCGATGCCACACCCGATCTCCAGCACCTTCTTGCCGCCCCACCGCTCGAATTGGGCGAATCCGGGAATGTGGGGTTCGACGAAGTACTTGCGGGCCTCTACCTCATCGAAGTACTCACGCGTTCCCACAGGTTTCGGCGAATGACGAATGTTGCATGGTCGCGTATTCCAGTAGTCCTGAACCCGCGCGAGCAGCTCGGCGTCGAAGGACCCCTCGGTCATTCGGGGGGATGTCCCGCTCGGATCAAAGCGCATCACCCAGCGTTTGCTCCACCATGAGTCGGAGTGCCTCATCGGTCTCTGCCTCGACCTGGGCAAGCCCCACGGCAAAGTAGTCAGCTCCCGGGAACCGATCGAGGTGCGTCTGCCACCTCCTCCAGCAGTCGAAGATGACCTGGGGAGTCGCCTCCGCTGCGAGCGCCACAAAGTCTGGCGTTTCGAACTCAGGGTCGGGATTGGCAAGTATCAATGCTTGCGCGCCGTCGAGCGCTTCCCATGGCTCGCCCACGATCTTCACCTCGTCCGGTATGTCATCGCCGACGTGCCGGACGAGGGGATCGTATCCAACGACTTCGAACCCCGCCCCAGCGAGGGCCCCCGCAAGATAAAGCCCCGGCGATTCCTCAACGACAATGGTGTCTGGCTTGTAGGAAAGGCCAAGAACTGCCACCCGGGCGCCAGGCGCCAGGTGTGCCGCGCACATAGCGGCAACCCGGCTCCCCTGCCGCCGGTTCAGAGCGTCGGTCGCCTCTATGACCGACGCGTCTACGCCGAGCGTCCGTGCGAAGTGCGAGAGCGCGACGTTGTCGCGAGGGAAGCACGGGCCCCCGTAGCCAAGAGCTCCTGTCAAGTACTTGCGGCCAATACGCGTGTCCAGTCCGAGGCCCCTAGTGACAACGTCCACGTTCGCCCCGGGAAGACGCTCGCAGAGTGCCGCCAGCAAGTTGGCGAAGGTGATCTTTGCCGTCACGTAGGAGTTGATTGCTAGCTTCGTAAGCTCCGCCTCGGCCAGCTTCATCCGCGCGACCGGTGTCCCCTCAGGCACAACGCGGTGGCATTGGCTGGCAAGCAATTCACCCGCGCGATGGTCCGACTCCCCGATTAGCAGAAAGTCCGGGTTCAGGAAGTCCCGGATGACGCTGCCCAGGGCGATGAACTCAGGGCTGTAGCAGACACCGAAGTCGGGCCCACAGCGCTTCCCTGACGCTGCCTCGATAGCTGGGATCAGTCCCCTCTCGGTCGAGCTCGGCATCACCGTGCTTGTAAGCACAACCACGTGATAGGCGTCCTTGGTCCGGAGGGCTCTCCCGACCTCACCGGCTGCCTGAGTCGCATAACGCAACGAGAACGCTCCCTCGGGGGTCGATGGCGTTGGAACGACGATGAACGTCATGTTCGAATTCCGAACAGCATCGAAGTAACTCCCGGTTGCCCGGAGCCTGCGGGAATTCGCCCTGACCAGTTCGTCGAGCCCCGGTTCATAGATAGGAGCTCGCCCAGCATTGATCGCTTCGACGGTCTCGGGCCGAATGTCGACGCCAACCACGTCGAAGCCTCTGCTCGCAAAGCTTGCGGCCATGCACGCCCCGAGCTTCCCGAGCCCAACCACGGACACTGAGTGGACTGACACCACACTCATTCCTATGAGGGCCCGACTGACCATCCCGAACATTCGAGCCCAATCGTTCACCGGATATTATCCCGCTCTTCGGACTCGAACCAATCTATTCGGTTCTTCTCAGCGGCCGCCCGGACATACCCACCGTCTACAAATACATACGTCGCTCACTGCCTCGATAGAGTCATCGGCTACGTGATAAACCGTCGCACCAGAATTCGGGCTACGAAGGAACGACCGTCCAACCCTCGGGAGCCTCGTACTGCTCTCAGAGTCTTGCTTTGTAGTTGGACTTTCCTGAGCCCCTCTGTGCCCACTTGCGCCGACGTTCATCCATGGCCGCGGTGGCGCCACCCGCCTCGGTGAAGGTCAACTGGAGCCGGAACCTTGCGACTGGGGTCATACCAAATGCGTCCTCCGCCCTCTCAATCTCCTTGGGTAGGTGATGCAGCCACCTCTGTAGAACACGCCCAAGAGGCCCCGAAATGGGGCCTCTTGGTTTCAATTGCTTTTGGTAGCGGGGGAGGGATTCGAACCCCCGACCTCCGGGTTATGAGCCCGACGAGCTGCCACTGCTCTACCCCGCGATGAGGGTCTTTAACAACAGAAGAGCGACAGGATAACAGCATAGGATTTTTGGTGGGCCTTTAATATAGGTCAAGCCCTCGACCATTAGTACGCCTTAGCTGAACGCATTACTGCGCTTACACCTGACGCCTATCAAACAGGTAGTCTTCCTGTGGTCTTACCCGGTTATACCGGTGGGAGGTCTCATCTTGAGGGCGGCTTCGCACTTAGATGCTTTCAGCGCTTATCCGTGCCGAACATGGCTACCGGGCGATGCTCCTGGCGGAACAACCCGCACACCAGCGGTTCGTCCACCCCGGTCCTCTCGTAC
>PVBE011347058.1_pt1 | contig 138012 bp, 121 predicted proteins | sample 1631181 | NCBI WGS metagenome assembly PVBE01 (sample SAMN08397723, study PRJNA350692) | Marine metagenome, whole genome shotgun sequencing project. | isolation source: water | place: Pacific Ocean | collected 2012-04
ATCTCCGGCTTCACCGGGTCGGGCACGACCTACACCGCCACCTTCACCCCGACCGCCAACGGGGCGTGCTCGATCGACGTCGCCGCCGCCACCTTTACCGACGGTTCGAATAACGACAATATCGCCTCCGACACGTTCGACTGGACCTTCGACAACACGGCCCCGACGATGACGATCACCTCTTCAACGGTGTCCTCCGGAAGCACCACGAACAACGCCTCGATCTCCCTCACCTTCACCTCGAGCGAGGCGACGAGCGATTTCGCCGAGGTCGACGTCTCCATGACCAACGGGGCGATCTCCGGCTTCACCGGGTCGGGCACGACCTACACCGCCACTTTCACGCCGACCGCGGACGGTCTCTGCACCATCGACGTCGCCGGCGGAACCTTCACCGACGGCGCGGGCAACAACAACACCGCCGCCAGCCAGTTCACCTGGACCCGTGACATTACCGGGCCGACCGTCACGATCGAGCAGGGATCTTCACAGGCCGACCCGACCGGGACCTCCCCGATCGAATTCGACGTCCTCTTCAACGAACCGGTGACCGGATTCGACGAAACGGACGTCACGCTTGCGGGAACCGCCGGAGCGACGACCGTGACGGTCACGGGAACGGGCACGGCCTACACGGTATCCGTCTCCGGCATGGCCTCCGACGGAACGGTCATCGCCTCGATCGCCGCCGGGGTGGCTCAAGACGCGACGTCCAACACGAACCAGGCCTCCACCTCGACCGACAATTCGGTCATCTACGATACAAGCGGGCCGACCGTCACGATCGAGAAGGGATCTTCGCAGGCCGACCCGGCGAACGCGTCCCCCGTCGTTTTCGACGTCCTCTTCAGCGAATCGATGACCGGCTTCGATAACACCGACGTCACGCTTGCGGGAACCGCCGGCGCAACGACCGTCACGGTCAGCGGAACCGGAGCGACCTACACGGTCTCCGTCTCCGGCATGACCTCGGACGGAACGGTCACCGCCACGATCGCCGCCGGGGTGGCACAAGATGGTTCCGGCAACGCCAACCTCGCCTCCACCTCGACCGACAACGAGGTCATCTACGATACGACGGCTCCGACCGTCACGATCGAGCAGGGATCCACCCAGGCCGATCCGACGACCACCGACCCCATCGCCTTCGACGTCGTTTTCAGCGAATCGGTGACCGGCTTCGACGAAACGGACGTAACGCTCGCGGGAACCGCCGGCGCGACGACCGCGACGGTCACCGGGTCGGGCACAACCTATACCGTCTCGGTCTACGTGACGACCGCCGCCGGAACGGTCATCGCGACCCTCGCCGCGGGCGGGGCGCAGGACGCGGCCGGCAACGCCAACTCCGCATCCACTTCCACCGACAACTCCGTCGTTTACGACACCTCGGGTCCGACCGCGGGAACCGTTTCCATCGGCTGGACCGGAAGCCTCACCACGTGGAGTTCCACCACGACGATGGAAGCGAACTGGACCGGATTCGCCGACGCGGAATCGGGAGTCACGGGATACGAGTGGGCGATCGGAACCTCGCAGGGCGCGACCGATCTCACCGGAGGATTCCTCTCGATCGGACTGCAGGAGCGCGCCTCGACCAGCGCCGAGGTCCCGGACATGAACCTCGCGCTCGTCCACGGCACGACGTACCACGTCACCGTGCGAGGGACCAACGGCGTCAGCATGACGGTCGAAGCATACGCGCAAGTGACGATCGACAACGCCACCGACAGCGCCGCCCCGGCCGCTCCCTCGAACGTGGAGGCCTTCCCCGCCGACGGCGAAATCGTTCTGCTATGGGGAGCCCCCGGAGACGCCGACCTCGGAGACTACCGCCTCTGGTGGAAAACCTCGACCTCGCAATGGTACGAAGCGACACGGGGATCGATCACCGCGGGGCTCACGAGCACGACGATCCCGCTCACCAACGACGTGGTTTACGACTTCCGCCTCAAGGCGGTGGACGCGAGCGGGAACGAATCGACGCCGACGACGACCGTCAGCGCGACCCCCTCGACGGCGCCCAACATCTGGCTCAACGGAACGAAGTACGGCTCGATCCAGGACGCGATCGACGCGGCGGCCACGGGAGAAAAGGTCGTTCTCGGGCCGGAAGACTTCACCGGAACCCAGGTAAGCGCAACGGGAACGCTCAGCCTCCCGCAGGGCGTTTCCCTCCGGGGCGTCTCCCCCGCCGACACCCGGCTCCTCGGAACGGGAAGCACGATCGTCACCGTGACGGGAACCTGGGCGGGAAGCGACAAGTCGACGATCTCCAACATCGCCCTGACCGGCACCGGGACGGCGGGCGTCGATTCGGGGAACGCCGGCGTGCGTCTCGAGAACGTGCTGATCCACTCGATCGCCGGGAACGCGGTCCAGACCGGCACGACGACCGGACTCCTGGAGGCGATCAATTGCACGATGGTGAACAACTCCGGGACGGGCATTCAATCGGGCGTCGACACGACGGTGCGGAACGGCATCGTTGCCAAGAACGCGACCGGGCTCGACCTCGACACGGCAATGACGCTGGCGGTCGACTACAACGACGTGTACGGGAACTCCACCGACTACGCCAACGCGGTTACGGGAACTGGCAATTTCTCCGAAGCGGCGCTCTTCACGAACGAACCCCTCAACGATTACACGATCCTGCCCACTTCGAGGACGGTGGACGTGGGGAACGCGGTGGATTCGTACGCGCGGGAGCCTGAGGACAACGGCGACCGGGTGAACCTCGGCGCCTTCGCGAACACCCACCTGTCGGCGATAACCCCGGAGCCCGCCCCGGTCGAACCTCCCCCCTCCGGAGGAGGCGGTGGCGGTGGCGGCGGCTGTGGCCTGATCGGCCTGGAAGCCCTGTTCGTTCTCCTCGGACTGGCTCGTCTTCGAAGGGGGAGGTTCTTCCGCCCATAACTTCCGTAAAACCCGTACAGGGGCGGGAAAACAGGCCCCGCAGGGAAGACTCCCAGGGGAGGAGGGCCCGCCATTTTGCAATTTCCCGCCAGAAATGAGGTATAATCAGGGAAACGAAACCTTGGGCGGCTCGTCCTATTGCCGAAAGGGGCCTTGTGGAAGGGGCCAGTAGCGATGAGCCGGGGTTCGTTCTCCCATTTTATACCCCGACCATCCGTTTTCACGCCCCTTCCCCCGTTCCACCGAAAGGGAGTCCGTGGCGAAAGATCCTTATGCCCGTGTGAAAGCGAAGGTCTCCGACCTTCTCAAACTGCTCAAGATGGACGTCTCCTACGAACGGGCGGAAGGCGACTGGCTCTGGTACCGCCAGGAGGGGAAGGAAACCAGGGTGCTCGATCTCGTGGGCGGGTTCGGGTCCCTCCTTCTCGGTCACAACCATCCGGAACTGGTCGCCGAGGCGCGTGACCTCCTCGAAAAGCGTGCGCCGATCCACGTCCAGGGCTCCCGCCGGACCCGCGCCGGGGAACTCGCCGAAGAACTGAACCGACGGGTGGAGGGAGACTTCCGCGTCGTCCTGGCCAACTCAGGCGCCGAAGCGGTCGAAGCGGCCATGAAGCACGCGATGTGGGAGACGAAGGGCCGGACCTTCATCGCGCTCGAAGGAGCCTTCCATGGGAAAACGCTCGGGGCGGTCCAGTTGACCGACCTCGACAAGTACCGCGGACCCTTCGTCGTGGACGGAATCGAGGTGCTCCGGGTGGAACCCGGGAACATTGCGCAACTGGAAGAAAAGTTCCAGCGAACCGACGACCTGGCCGGTTTCATCTACGAACCGATCCAGGGTGAGGGCGGCGTCCGTCCCCTCGACAAGGCCTTCCTGGAACGCGCCGCGGAACTCTGCCGGGAAAAAGCGATCCCCCTCATCGCGGACGAAATCCAGACGGGCCTCGGACGGACCGGCACGTTCCTCGCCAGCGAAGCGCTCGGAATCCGGCCCGACTACATCACCCTCTCCAAGGCGCTGGGGGGAGGACTGGCGAAGGTCGCGGCCCTCCTGGTCCGGTCGGACGCCTACCGGGCAGACTTCGATTTCAAACATACCAGCACCTACGCCGAAGACGACTACTCCAGCGCCCTCGCGCTGAAAACTCTCCACTTGATCGACGACGGGGTCCTCGAGGATTGCCGGAAAAAAGGAGACCGCCTTCTCTCCGGCCTCGGGAAAATCGCGGAACGCTTCCCGGAAGTCGTCGTCGGCGTGCGCGGACGGGGACTGATGATCGGGTTCGAGTTCCGCCCCCTCAACCAGTCGAAGAGTTTCCTCCTCCGCCTCCTCTCGGCGCAGGACGACCTCGCGCTCATGATGGCGGGATACCTTTTCCACAAACACCAGGTCCGTATCCTCAACACGCTCAGCGACCCCTTCACCCTGCGCATCCAACCCTCGCACGCCATCGACAAAGAATCGATCGACAAGGTGATCGCCGCCTTCGAAGACGTCTGTACCCGGCTGAAAAACGGGGACTCCCTCAGCCTTACAGGCCACCTGATGCGCGGCGACCCGGAAGAATACGCGAACGAATTCGCGCTGGGTCCCGACGTGGCGCACTCGTACTGGAACGAGGCCCGGTTCCGGGAAAAGGAAAAGTCCCCCGCCGTGACCCGCGTCGGCTGGCTCTGCCACCTGATCGACGCCGAAAGTTTCCCACCCTACGAACCGCAATTCGGAAGCCTCTCCTTCGAGAAACGGGAAAAATACCTGCAACACATCGCTCCCCGCGTGGCGCCGGTCGTTCTCAACGCGGTGGACATCCAGTCCACGAACGGCTCCACCGTCCGGCTTCACGCGATCCTGCTTCCCTTCACTTCGGGATCGGTCCGCCGATGGATGGACCGGCACCAACTGGCGGTCGCCCAGCAACACGTCTGGAACGGGATCGAGACGGCGCGGTCGCTCGGGTGCCAGGTCGTCGCCCTCGGACAGTACACCTCCATGGTGACCTACAACGGCACCAAGGTGAAGGGATGCGGCCTCGGGGTGACCACCGGGAACAGTTACACCGCTTCCCTCGCGATCCAGGCGCTCGAACGGGCGCACGAAGAAGGTCCCCGTTCCGCCGAAGCCTCCGTCCTCGCCGTGGTGGGCGCCCTCGGAAACATCGGGCGCGCCTGCACCGAGATTCTCGCCCCCCGCTACCGGAAAACGATCCTCGTGGGAAGCGGACGACCGGGGGCAATGGAACGCATGAAGGAATTCGCGCAGAGGATTCCGAACGCGGAAATCGCGAACGACCTCTGGGCCGTCCAGGCCGCCGACGTGGTCATCTCCGCGACCAACGCGACCGACTCCCCTCTCGGCCCCGACCATTTCGCCCGGAACGCCATCGTCTGCGACCTATCGGTTCCCTCCACGGTACACCCCCAGGCATGGGGGGAGAGACCCGACCTGCTCCAGATCACCGGCGGAGTCTGCAGACTCCCCTTCGGCGAAGACGTAGAGGTCCCCGGGTTTCCCCTCCCCGCAGGGCAGACCTACGGGTGCATGGCGGAGGGCCTGCTGATGGGATTCGAGCGGCGCTTCGAATCGAGCCACATCGGAAAGATCTCCTCCGACGTCGTTCATTGGACCCGGGAAGCGGCGGACAAGCACGGTTTCCGGTTGGCGGATTTCAAGAACAAGAGCGTGCTGGGAACCGACCCCCGGGAGGAAAGCCATGTCATCCGCTTCTGATACCGCGGAACCGGTCCTGGGGGGGAAAGCCGAAGCCCTGCTCAAACTGGAAAAGGCGGGGTTCCTCATTCCCGCCTCCCGCTTCTCTCCCGTCGATATTCCCGCCGCGGTCTCCGAACTCGGATTCCCGCTCGTCGTCCGTTCCTCCGCCACCGTAGAAGACGGCCGGTCGAGCTCGTTCGCCGGGCAGTTTGAAAGTTTCCTCAACCTCAACTCGCTCGAAGAAGTACGGGAAGCGGTTGAAAAATGCCACGAATCCGTCCTCGCCCCTTCCGTCGTGGAGTATTGCAAAAAGAACGGGGTCGATCCCGGCGACGTGCAGATGGGGGTGATCCTCCAGCGGATGATCCGGCCGGAACTGGCGGGGGTCGCGTTCACGATCAACCCGGTCACCGGCAAAGACGAGGTCGTGATCGAAGCGGTGGAGGGACTCGCGGACGCCCTTCTCGCCGGCCGGCAGGAAGCGCTCCCGGGAACCCACCCCCTCGTTCAAAAGTACAGGCCCGAAATCGAGAAAGTGGCGCGCCGGGTGCAACTGCATTTCGGCGAACCGCAGGACCTCGAGTTCGCCATCGAGGGGGGGGAACTCCACCTCCTCCAGGCGCGTCCCATCACCCGCATCGGGTTCGCCCCCGGTGTCGGGGAATGGACCAACGCCGACTTCCGGGACGGCGGCGTCTCCAGCGCCGTCTGCACCCCCCTGATGTGGTCGCTCTACGACTGGATCTGGGAAGACGCGATCAAGGGCTGGCTGCGCGATATGAAGCTCCTCAAGGGTGACTTCCTCGCCGGGCAGATGTTCTTCGGACGCCCCTACTGGAACCTCGGCGCCGTAAAAAATTGCTTCGCGAAAATCCCCGGCTTCGTGGAACGGGAATTCGACACCGACCTGAGCGTGGAGATCCAGTACGAGGGAACCGGTCTCCACACGCCGGTCAACTTCTGGACGATCCTCAAGGCGATCCCGACCGGACTGGCGATCCCGAAATTTTTCCGGAAGCAGGAAGCGTTCAACGAGAAATTCCTCGCGGGGGGATTCGACGACCTCGTCCGGAAATACGAAGACATTCCGGAAGACGTGGACGCCGCTTTCAAAACCCTCGTCGAGGAGGACTACAAGCTTTTCGAAACGAACTATTTCCGGACCATCTTCGCCGCGTCCGTAGCCAAGCTCGACTTCAACGACGCCTTCCCGGAAACGGACTACACGGCGCTCGTCGCCGCCCTCCCCGAGATGACCCACCTCGCGCCCACCCGCGCGCTCCGGGCGATGGCGAAGAGCGGGGAGACCGACATCGCTCCCCTTCTCCGGGAATTCCGCCACCACAGTCGGCGGGAACTGGACATCCGGGTTCCCCGCTGGGAAGACGACCGGGGATTCGTCGCGGAACTCCTCGAACAGTACCGCAAGGGAACGGTGGAGAGCGATCCCCGTCCCGCGTACGAAAAGGCGCGCGCCGCGGCGGTCGCCGCCGTTCCCGAAAAGAAACGAAAGTCCTTCCATAAAAAGCTCGACAAACTCCGGCGTTTCGTCTGGCTGCGGGAAGAGATGCGCGACCTTTCCAGCAAGATGTATTATCACATTCGGAGGTACGTCGTCGAAATCGCGAAACGGCGCGGCCTCGGCGACGACATCTTCTTCATGACGTGGCAGGAAATCATCGCCGACGACCGGACCGGGATCGAAAACGGCAGGGAGACCTGCGAGCGCTTCCGAAATTTCGCGGCGCCCAACGAGATCGGGTCCCGCTTCACTTTCGCGCCCGCTTCCCACTCCGACGGCGAGTTGAAGGGAATCGGCGCGAGCCAGGGAAGAACGGAAGGAACCGCCCGTGTCGCCCGAACGGTGGAAGAGGCCGCCCGCGTCGAAAAAGGGGCGATCCTGGTCTGTCCCTTCACCGACCCGGGATGGACCCCCGTGCTCGACCGGGTCTCGGGAGTGGTGACGGAAACGGGGGGCCTTCTTTCCCACGCGGCCGTCATCTGCCGGGAGTACGGAATCCCGGCGGTCCTGGGCGTTCCCGGGGCGACGTCCCGCATCCCGGACGGCCAGAAGGTCGTCGTCGACGGAGGCACGGGCCGGGTCGAACTGGTCGGGGAGGAAAAGAAATGAGCGAACACGAAGAGACCACCCGCCACCTGGAGAACTTCTCCTTTTCCGATTTCATCACCGAGTGGAACACTCTGGAAGACAAGTACTCGATGGTTTCCCCCTTCGTGCAGGGACTCATCCAGAACGGCTACATCATGCGCGAGGTGACCGGCCCGGCCGGCCACCGCGTCACGATCCGGGACCAGGTCTCCGGCGACGACCGCGAAATCCTGATGTTCGGATCGAACAACTATCTCGGGATGGCGAACGAACCGGTGTTGATCGAGGCGACGATCGCCGCCGTCCGGGAATACGGGATCGGCTGTGGCGGCCCTCCCCTGCTCAACGGAACGACCACGCTCCACCGGAAACTGGAAAAGAAACTGGCGGAGAAAAAGAAGTGCGGGGACGCCGTTCTCTTCTCCTCCGGGTACGCCGCGAACGTCGGATGGTGCACCGGTCTCCTTTCTTCGGGCGACTACCTCGTCTACGACGCGCAGAGCCACGCGAGCCTGCACGACGGAATCAAGATGGGACAGTTCCGCGCGGTCCCCTTCGCCCACAACGACGTGCAGGAACTGAGACGCCACCTGATGCAGGTCCGCTGGAAAAAACCGTACACGAACATCATCGTCTGCGTCGAGGGGGTCTACTCGATGGACGGCGACATCGCGCCCCTCCCCGAGATCCGCCAGACCTGCACGAAGTACGGAGCCCTTCTCGCGGTCGACGACGCCCACGGCTCGGGCGTTCTCGGGAAGACCGGCAACGGGACGGCGGAACATTTCGACATCGAGGGGCAGATCGACCTCTACATGGGCACCTTCAGCAAGAGCTTCGGCGTCACCGGCGGATACGTCGCCGGGCGGAAGGAAATGATCGACTCCCTCCGCCTCTGCGCCCGTTCCTACATGTTCTCCGCCAGCCTTCCCCCCTCGATCGTCGCGGGCGTCCTCGCCGGGATCGATTTCATCGACGACCATCCAGAACGACTCGAAATGCTTCACGACAACGTCCGCTACATGGTGGAGGGACTCCGAAAAATCGGGTACGAGGTCGAAGTGGAAACCGCCATCATCCCGATCCTCGTCCCGGAAAAGGTCGAAATGAAAAACCTGATCGCGCGGTTCCACGAGGAAGGCATTTTCGTCAACGGCGTGGAATTCCCGGCGGTCCCGCGGGACAAGCAGAGAATCCGCGCGAGCATGATGGCCACTTTCCCGAAGGAGGATCTCGACTTCGCGCTGGGCGTCTTCGAAAAACTGGGCAAAGAATTCGGGATACTGGATTAGATGACCGCCTTCCCCTCGATCGAAGAGCGACTCCTGGTTCCGCTCACCTTCTCTTCCGCGACCGCGGGGGAAGAGGAGGAGATCCGCGCGCTCGCCGGGCGCGTCACCTCGTGGGAGACCCTCCACGCACTCGCCGCGGAGAACGCCACGGAACCGCTCGTCCAGCGGAACCTGGAAGCGGTCGGCCTCTTCGAAACGCTCCCGGAAGAGATCCGGGCAAAATTCCAGGACCGTTCCGACCGGATCCGGGAGGCGAACGAGGCGCGACTGGAAGGGGCCCGCCCCCTCTTCGCGAAGTTCGCCGAACGGAACGTTCCCGTCGTCGTGCTCAAGGGAATCCTCTTCGCGGAGACGATCTACCGGAACCCTTACTACAAGAAAATGAACGACGTCGACATCCTCATCCGCCGGGAAGATCTCGACACCGTCTACGACATCTACGAGGAGTTGGACTATTTCAGCATGGGAGAGTTGCTGGGTGACAAGCCCCGCAAGCAGGAGAAGTTCTCCCACCACACGCCCCCCTTCTTCAACCGGCGACTGACGATCATGGTGGGCACCCACTGGGGATTGATCACCCCCCTCGCCCCGTACAAGCTCGACTACGAGGCGATCTGGAACCGGGTGGAGAAATTCGATTTCTACGGAAACCCCGCGCTCGCCATGTCACCCGAAGACAACCTGCACCACCTCTGCGTCCACCTTCCTTATTACAAGACCGGCCTTCGCGAACTGGCCGACATTTACAACGTCATCCGCCATACCGGTCCGAAGCTGGATTGGGATCTTTTCCTCCGGGAGATCCGAAAGGCGGGAACCGAGAACCTCGTCTACCACGCGCTTGGACTGGCCCACCGCATCTGTCCTTCGAGGGAAGCGGGGGAAATCCTCCGGCAGATCAAACCGCGCGTCTCCCGGTATTACCGGAAGGACACGCTCCGGAAAACGCGGAGTCTCTCCCTGCTTCTTCGCAGTCGTTGTGTCCATCTTTCCCGGATCGAGAAGGCCTTCACCGACCTGAACGCAACGAAAAAGGCGGGGGAACAATGGGACGCATTCCGCCGCATGCACGGGAACCTCTGGTTCACGCCCGGCCCCGACGTGGCGAAAATGAACTCGATCGAAAAGCCGACCTTCCTCGCCCGCCTGGCGACGCCGGGCCGGATTCGGAAAGTCTTCTACCGGGATGTCGGCCGGATGCTCTTCTGGGTGCTCATGCTCAAGACCGCGCTGGAAGTTTTCGGCTCCGTTCTCTCCTCCCCGTTCCAGAAAGGGGAGAGACCCAACTACGAAACCTACGCCGGGAAACTCGGCCTGACCGTGGCCGATCTCGAGCGCCTGAAGGAGGCGCTGGAATGAGCCTCGTTCTTCCCCTCTACGCGATCCGGGAAGGTGACCGGGCGCGGGTCGGCGGAAAAGCGGCCGGATGCGCGGCCCTGCGCCGAATGGGACTCGCCGTTCCCGACGGTTTCGCCCTGACCACGGAAGCCTTCGACCTCCTGTGGGAAGCGTCCGGACTCCGGGAGGGACGGGATCAACTGTTCGACCTCTTCCGCATCGAGAAATCCGGGGAGAACCTTCGCCGACACTGCGCGGCGTTTCAAGAGAAGATCCGGCGGGCCGCCCTTTCCCCGGAAGTCTCGGAAAGCCTCTTCGCGGCGTTTCGAAAATTGAAATCTCCCGTCGCCGTCCGTTCCTCCGCCACGGCGGAAGACGCGGAAGCGTCCGCCTTCGCGGGAGTTTTCCACTCGGTTCTGCGCGTCTCCGAGGAAGGCCTCCTGGGCGCCGTGCAAACCTGCTGGGCGGAAGCGTATGACTACACCGCGATCACCCACGCGCTCCGGAAAAACATCGACCCGGCCGGGATCCGGTTCGCCCTTCTCGTACAGGAAATGGTGGAGGCGGACCGGTCGGGCGTCCTCTTCACGCAAGATCCGTCCGGCGCCGACCCGGAGAGCGCCCTGCTTTCCGTGACGAGCGGGGTGGGCGACGCCCTTCTGCAGGGAGAGGTGGAAGGGGAGGAATTCCGGCTCAACCGTGCCCGCCCGAAAACGGACGACCCCCTCTTCTCCTCCCTCCTGCGCACCGGGCTTACGATTGAGAGGGAGTTGGGCCATCCACAGGATATTGAATGGGCCTGCCGGGGAGAGAAGACCTGGTTTCTCCAGGCGCGCCCCATCACCACGATCGAGCCGCGGCGGGAGAAGCCGATCTACTGGACAAGGGAAATCAGCGAGGAACGGTTCCCGACGGCGATCTCCCCCCTCGGATGGTCGGCTCTTCGTGTCGTCCTTTCCGCCAACCATAAAACGCTCGCCAACCGGTTCGGCCTCGTCGCGAAACATCCCGGGGACATCGCGCGAACGATCCGGCACTACGTGTACACCAACCGCGAGTTCTTCCAGATCCCCGGATCGCTGCGGCCAAACCCGTTGAAGCATCTCCGGTTTCTCCCGCGATACCTCAAGGGAGCGCTCGATCTCGTGGCCCTCGCCCCCGTCATGCTCTTCCGGGGAAAGAAAATCGGCTTCCGGTTCCTCGCCACGACGAGGATTTTCAACGCCTTCCTTTTCACGCACGCCCGGGAGATCCACGCGGAATGGATCCGGGAACTTCCCGGGATGCTCGTGGAAATGGACGCGTGCACGGAGGCGGACCTGGAGAGCATGGATACGGCCGGACTCCGACGGCATTACGACCGGATGGAACGGGTGGCGGATCGGTACATGGAACCGGACATCGCGATCTACGTCGTGAAGGTCGCCTGTTCCTGGCTGATGGAAAAACTGGGGGAACGTCTCCACGGGGAAGTCCGGCCCGATTTCGTCGCCGACCTGACCAGTGGGCTGGAGGAAAACCGCACGCTGGTGATGAACGCCGAACTGGAGGAACTCCACGAGCGGTTCCAGGAGGATCCCGGCGCATGGAACCATCTCCTGCAGGAGGAATATGACCGGTTGGACGGGGGAATGAAACCGGAAACGGCGAAGGCCCTCGCCCGGTTCATCGAGCGGAACGGCCACATGACGACGAACTGGGACATCAAGGAACCGACCTGGGGGGAAACCCCGGAGAAGATCTTCGCCCTTCTCCGGAGCTACGGCCGCGCCGGGAACCGCCGCAGTTTCCAGAACCTGCAGGAGGAACGGACCCAACGCGCCGCATCCGCCCTGGAAAAGGTGATGAACGACCTGTCTCCCTTCCCCTGGCTACAAAGGTTCTTCACCGTCCTTCACCGCACCCTTCTCGATTTCATGCAGATCGACGAGGAGCATCATTTCTACTGCTCCCGTCTTTTCAAACCGATGCGAAAATTCTGCGCGGAGGCGGGAAACCGTCTCGCCCGCGCCGGGGCGCTCGAAGATCCGGAAGACATTTTCTACATGACCCTTCCCGAGGTCTTCGGGGCGCTGGAAGAAAAAATTCCGTTCCCGCGCCGGTATCTCGTCGAGGCCCGACGTGCCGACTTCGCAAGAAGCCTGGCCGTTCGCCCGCCTGATCGTTTCCGCGACCAGGCGCCCCTTCCTGTCGACGAGATGCCGGTGGGCGCGGGATCTGGCGAGGTGCGCGGAATCGGCGCGAGCCCCGGGATCGCCACCGGAATCGTCCGGGTGGTCGAGAGGGAGGAGCAGGCGGCGCAGTTCCAGGAAGGGGAAATCCTCGTCACCGCCACGCCCAACCCGGCGTGGACGCCCATGTACGCGGTCGCCTCGGGCCTGATCACCTCCACCGGAAGCCGGCTTTCGCACGGGCTCGTCTCCGCCCGGGAATACCACCTTCCGGCCGTGATCGGGATTCCCGACGCCCCGCATCGTTTTTCCACGGGACAAGAGGTAACCATCGATGGCGATCAAGGGACCGTTCTCGTTCGGCTCGCCAAGAGTGACCACGCTTCTGTTTGACCTGGACGGAACGTTGGTCGACCTGCGTCCGAGCGGTCTGCGTATCCTCTTCTTTGCGCGGGCGATCCGCCGCTTCGCGGGCGCGATCCCTCTCTGGAAAATCCTGACCGCCTTTTCCCGCGCGAAGCACGATCTCCAGAACAACGTCACCGAAAAGACCAACTACGAGGTTTTCCTCAACACCCTCTCGTCGTACGCGAAATCAGACCCGGGAGAGATCGAACGGCGGACCCGCCTGTTGATCTCGGACGATTTCGCCCGGTTCTCCTCCTCGTTCGTTCCGATTCCCCACGCCTACGAGACGTTACTCCTGGCCCGCGAACTCGGGTATGGTGTGGTGCTCGCGACGAACCCGGTCTGGCCACTCGACGCGGTGATGATGCGGGCGCACTGGGGGGGGTTGCGCCGGTTCGAATTCGACTTCATCAGTCACAGCGAGATCATGACGCGGGCGAAACCGCACCCGGAATATTACCGGGAACTTCTCGGAAAACTGGACGCGGCTCCGGAGGACTGCCTGATGATCGGAAACGACCCGGTGAAGGATCTTCCGGCACGGACGGCGGGCATCCGCACGTTCCTGCTGGAACGGCCGGAAACGGCGAAAAACTGGGCTGAAATCACGAAGGATCCCCGCCTGGACTGTTGGGGATCCCACCTGGACCTGCAGGAATGGATGAGGGCGAACGCCCCGAACGCCGTGGCGGGAGAAAAACGATGAGCGACAAACCAAAACTGATCTGCATTACCGGGCCCGACGGGTCGGGAAAGACGACGCAGATGATCAAGATCGCGGAGAAACTGGAGCACCGGGGCGGCCTGAAAGTTGCCGCCGTGACGATCTGGGATCTCCTGCTCGACCCCGTTTCCCGGAACAAGCTGATGTTCCGCGGACCGTCCGAAGTGGACGGGTACCTGGAGATCCTCGATCCCCTCGCGCGGGGACTGTTCCTCTACCATTGTTTCTACCAGGCGCTGGAACTGGCGAATCGGCGAAAGCCGGACGTCTGTCTTCTGAACGCCTACTGGTACAAGTACTACGCGACCGAGGTGGCCCACGGCGGCGATCCCGAAAAACTCCTGCACCTGGCGGAGATCTTTCCCCGCCCGGACGTCACCGTCTACCTCGAGGTAACCCCCGAAAAGGCGTTCGAACGGAAGGCGGAACTTTCCGGGTACGAATCCGGGTTCGCGAAACCGCGCACGAAGGAGGCTTTCGTCGCCTTCCAGGAGAAGGCGCACGCGGTACTGGAAGAACTTGCGCGAAAGGAAAACTGGATCCGCATGAGCGGCACGGAGACGATCGACCAGGTCACCTCCGGCATCCTGGAGAAACTCGAAACCGGGGAACGGGTATGACCGCTCCCGCGCGGAAAATCGCCGTGGTCGGCATCGACGGATGCGGAAAAAGCACCGTCATCCGCCGCTTCCTCGAACTCTCTCCCCTGGAGAAGGGGGAGGCGTTGGTGATGAACTGCCCCCTCTACCACGACACCCCGAACAGCCCGCTAGGAGACCTTTCCCGCCGGATGGACGCCTTTTCCCAGGCGGCCGACCGGCTCGGCAGTTTCGAGTTGAAAGCGGCCGCGCTCTACCTGCAGATGACCCTCTACGGATGCGTGGAATCTTTCTTCCTGGAGACCTACCGGCCCCGCTTTCTCCTGAGCGAACGGCATGCGCTGGTCGACAGCCTCGCGTACGGACCCTTCTACGGGAAGATGGTTCAAAAGGAGATCACCGCGGAGGAATGGGAAGCGCCCCTTCGACGTGAACTGGAGAAATTTTCGGAGGGAACCCTGGAGGCGATCCAATCCTGGCACCGGCAGGAAAACCGGCGCGGGGGAAGGACCGGCAACTTCTGGGACATCCCCTCCGACGTCCGCGACATTTTCGGGCAACAGGTGGAGCGAACGATCGAACTTCTCGGAGAGCGGTACCGGACCTCCCTTCCCGACGTGGTCCTCCTGCTGGACCTTCCCGCGGAGGTGGCCCGGGAGAGGGTCGGGCGGCGGGAGGGAGCGACGAGGGAACTGCATGAAACGACCTCGATGCTCGACGCCCTTCGAAAAAGTTATCATCATGTCGTTCCGGGGCTCGGAAGCCGGGTGGAGACGCACGTGATCGACACCGGGAGCGGAGCCTCGATCGACGAGACCCTGGAGGTCGTTCTCCAGCGCGCGGGACTGGAGCGGCAGACGAAATGATCCGGCTGGCCTGGAGAAACCTGGTGCAGGACAAGATGCGCCTGACGGTCACCATGATGGGGATCGTTTTCGCCGTGGCGCTGATGATGATTCAGAGCGGGATCTACTTCGGATTCACCAGCAACGTCAGCGGGCGGATCGACCACTGCCCCGCCGAAGTCTGGATCATGACCGAAGGGGCCGTGAACGCCGACACCGCCCGCCCCTTCCCGCAGGAAGTCGCCCAGCGGATCAAGGCGATTCCCGGCATCGAGTGGGCGGAAAAGCTGACGCGGGGTTTCGCCTTCCTCCGCCTGAACGACGGCGGCTCGACCTGGGCGATCGTTTTCGGTTTCGATCCTGAGTCCGGCATCGGCGGGCCGAAGGAGATGGTCCGGGGGTCGATCGGGGACCTGCGCAAACCCGACTCCTTCATCGTGGACGAATCGACCCTCCCCCTCCTGAAAGGCTCCACCATCGGCGACAAGCTGGAGAACTTCGACAAGAAGATGGAGATCGTCGGAATCTGCAGCGGCCACAAGTCCCCCAACACCTATCCCGTCCTTTTCGCCTCCAACCGGACGATGCAGAAACATTCCGTTCGCATGGACAACAGCGTCGTCTACGTCGTCGCCAAGTTCGAGGAAGGGGCGGACCGGACACAGGTGATGGAACGGCTCAACGCCATCCCCCATTTCGACGTCTTCTCTTCGGACGAATTCAGCGCCATGGTGAAGAGCTACTGGACCAACAAGACCGGCGTGGGCATGGGCATCGCGATGACCATGACGCTCGCCTTCATCGTCGGGCTGGTCATCGTGGGGCAGACCATGTACAGCGCAACGGTGGAGCGCCTTCGGGAATATGCCACGTTGAAGGCGCTCGGCGCCAGCAACTGGGCGATCTGCCGGGTGATCTGGGCGCAGGCGGTAATCGTGGGTCTTGTCGGCTATTTTCTCGGAATGGTCATTTCGACCAGCATGATGCTCGGGTTCGCCGCGAAGGTCCTCTCGATCAAGCTCACCCCCCTCGTCTTCGTGGTCGTTTTCCTCACCACGATCTTCATGTGCCTCGGCGCGGCCCTGCTTTCCATTTTCCGCGTTTTAAAGGTCGATCCGGCCACGGTATTCCGCACATGACGCTTCTCCATGCACAGGATCTCTACAAGGTCTATCACACGGGCTCCGAGGAGGTCGTGGCGGTCAAGGGGGTCACCATGGCGATGGAGATGGGAGAGCTCTCCCTGCTCATGGGCCCCTCCGGATCGGGAAAGACGACCCTTCTTTCCATCCTGGGGTGCATCCTCAAACCGGACCACGGAAAACTCCTGATCTCGGGAGAAGAGGTCGACTGGACCGAGTCGAATCTTCCCGCGTACCGGTTGAGATATTTCGGCTTCATCTACCAGGGGTTCAACCTTCTCTCTTCCCTGAACGTCCGGGAGAACGTGGAGGTGCCGTTGATGTTGCAGGGAAAGCGGGGTTCCCTCGCGGAGGAACTGGCCGACCACGCCCTGGGAACAGTCGCCCTGACCCACCGGGCACATTTCAACACCGCCACGCTCAGCGGCGGAGAAAAACAGCGGGTGGCCATCGCCCGGGCGATCGTCAACGACCCGCCCATTCTCCTGGCGGACGAGCCGACCGGGAACCTGGATTCCCGGAACGGCATCCGGGTCATGACGGCCCTCCGGGACCTGGCGCAGGAAAGGGGAAAAACCATACTCGTCGTCACGCACGACACGCGGTATAATTCCTTCGCGGACAAGATATACAAAATGGAAGACGGCGAGGTGACACTCACGTGAGCGAAGATCCGTATATCATCGTCGGGACCGACACCGCCCGGCGGTTGATCAAACCGTCCCGGCAACGATGGGTTCTTCCCGCCGCGGGCGGCGCCACCCTTCTCGTTGCGGGAATCGTCACCCTGGCCACCCTGCTCACCGCCTTCAGCCTTCCCACGATCCCCGTCCAGAGAGGCGACATCATCTGGTCCTACGTGGCGTCCGGCCGGGTGGAAACGGAAACGACGGTGGAGATCGTTCCGAAGATTTCCGCCCCGATCCAGGCGATCCACGTGAAGGAGGGCGCGAAGGTACGCCGGGGCCAGTTGATCGTCACGCTCCGGGACGAGACGCTCGCCGCGCGGTACCAGGAAGCGATCCGCTCCCGCGAAGCCGCCCAGGCGCAATGGAACAAGGTCCGGCGCGGAACGCGGCGAGAACTGATCGACCAGGCCTCCGCGCAATGGGAAGAGGCGAAAGCGGAAGTTCGAAGGTGGGAGGCCCTCCGGGACAGGATCCTTCGCGGGGCTCTTTCGGAAGAGAAGGATCAGGCGGAAGCCCGCCTCACACAAACGGAAGCCGAGTTACAATTCGCCCGGGACGAATGGAACCGGGTGGAGAAACTGCGCCGCGACCAGGTGGTGACCCAGAGGGACATCGACGAGGCCCGCCGCCGTCTCGATACCGCGAAGGCAAAGGTCCTCCACGCGACCGCGAACCGGGACCTGATCGTTCGCGGAGCGACGAAAGAGGAGAAAGAAGAGGCCAAAGCGGCCGTCGCGGTCGCCGAGGCGAAGGGGGAACAGGCGGAAGCCAACCTCGCCCGGTTAAAGGCGGGCGCCACCGACGAGGAAAAGAAGGTCGCGGAAGCGGAAGTGAAGAAGGCCGAGGCCACGGTCCAGCGCCTCGAAGCGCAGAGCGCCCAGCTGGAAATTCACTCCCCCATCTCCGGGATCGTCCTCCGCCGGTACAAGGCGCCGGGGGAACTGACCTTCCCGCAGATGCGGGATCCGATCCTGGTCATCGCCGAAAGCGGCGAGAAAAAATTCCGCATCGAGGTCCTGGAACAAGACATCTACAAGATCCGGGAAAACCAGGAACTGGAAGTGACCTCAGACTCCTACCCGGGCCGATCCTGGAAGGCGACGGTCACGCGCATCGCCCCGGTGCTCGGAAAAAAACGGCTCTCCTCCGAAAGTCCCAAGCAGAAATACGACGTCAAGGTCCTGGAAGTCTGGTTGACCCCCGGGGAACCGCTCGACCTTCCAGTCAATCTTCCGGTCGAGGCTCTCCTGAAATGGATCGTCCGCGAAAACGTGCTGATCCTGCCCGCCCGTGCGGTGGATCCTTCCGGACACGTCTATTTCGACAGGGAAGAGAGACGCGCCGTGGAGACGGGCGTGCGGGACGATGCCTACGTCGAGATTCTTTCCGGGTTGGAAGAAGGAGACGCCATCTGGATTCCCTGACCCGGCCGACCCCGCTTCCCGGAACTCGAGGATGGAAATGAAAGCGCGCGTCGCAGAACTGGTTCTGAAAAAGTGCCTGGGACATCGCCCGGGCGAATCCGTGATTCTCGTGACAGACACGGAACTCGAACCGATCGCGAAAGCGTTCTTCTCCGCGTGCCGGGAAATCGGCCTGGAAATCACCATGCTGGTGACGCCCCCCCGGACCACCCACGGGGAAGAACCCTCTCCGGCGATCGCCCAGGCGATGAAGTCCGCCTCCATCGCCCTGCTCCTGACCACAAAATCGCTTTCCCATACGAAAGCCCGGATGGACGCCTCCGCGGCGGGCGTCCGGATCGCTTCCATGCCATCGCCCGATCCGGAACGGCTCGAATACCTTCTCGATATCGATTACGGGGAACTGGGATCCCGCGGGGAGGCGATCGCTTCGCTCATCCGGGGAGGAAAGAAGGTCCGCCTGACCAGCGACGAGGGGACCGACCTGGAATTCGAAATCGAAAACCGGCCCGTTTTCATCGACGCGGGAGACCTTTCGGCGCCGGGGGCGTTCGGAAACCTTCCCGCCGGAGAGGTCTGCCTGGCGCCGGTGGAGGGAACCGCGCACGGCGTCGTAATCGTGGACGGCTCCATGGCACAATTCGGACGGGTGATCACCCCAGTCCGGATCGAGTTCAAGGAGGGCCGCGCCGTTTACGTGGGCGACCCCGCCCTCCGGGAACTGCTCGAGGCACACGGATTTGACGCTTTCCAGCTTGCGGAACTCGGAATCGGAACGAACCCCCGGGCGGAAGTGACCGGAAACATTCTCGAGGACGAGAAAGCGATCGGAACCGCGCACGTGGCGCTCGGCGCGAATGTCGCTCTCGGGGGAACGGTCCGGGTTCCCCTTCACCTCGACCTGGTCATGACCCGGACGAGGATCGAAGTCGACGGAAAACCGATCCCCCCGGAATTTCTCACCCTGCCGGAGAACCGGACATCGCCGGACCCGGTCCCGGGTTCCGAACTTTTCTCGGGCGAGTCCTACCGGCTTCTTTTCGAGAACGCGAACGACGCGGAATATATTCTCGACATGGATACACAGATCTTTCTCGACGTCAACCCGATGTTCGAAGAGATGACCGGGTATTCGCGACAGGAACTGCAGGAAAAGAAGATCCGCGCGCCCGACATCGTCGCGCGGGAATCGATGCAGACGTACATCCGGAAAAGGGAGACCCGCCGGATCACCCCCTCCGACCGGTACGACCTGCGACTGCTCTGCCGGTCCGGCGAACGAAAACCGGTCGAGCTCAGCGTTCGCCGGGTCCAGCTTCGGAGCCGGAACCTGATCATCGGGACCATCCGCGACCTGACGGCGAGGAAGAAACTGGAACAGGAGATGTGGGAGAAAATCGAGGAACTCGGGTACGCGAACAGCCGCATCTTTTCCCTGACCGAGAAAATCCGATGCGTCCCCCGTTTCACCCCGGAACTTCTCTACATCGCAAACGAGGACGAGCTTCTCCGGAAATCGGCGACCCTGCTCTGTTCCCGCGAAGGACTGGGCTATTCAAGCGCCTCCTTCTACCTGGTGAAAGGGGACAACCTGGTCCTGCAATATTCCACGGAACCCCGGAGCACCACCCGGATCCCCCTCTCCGAGCCCCACCCGTTCGTCCAGATCCTCGAGGGAAAAGAGAAGGAACACATCGACAAGAAAGGGGCGACCCTGCCGCTGAAGGGGCGCGACCGGAACTGGGGGATCATCGAGGTCACCTTCCACCCGAAGGAGATCGAACTTCTCGAGGGAAACGAGCGGGCGATGACCGGCTACCAGGATCTCCTGATGACCCTGGCCAACATGGTGGGCCTCCTGGTCGAGAACCTGAAACTGTACGACGTCGTCCGGCGGCAATCGATCCTGGACACGGTCACCGGCGTCTACAACCGGCGCCATTTCGATCGCACCCTCAAGGACGAGGTTCAACGGGCGCGCCGGTACAACCGCAACCTGTCGCTTCTCCTGGTCGACGTCGATCTCTTCAAGAAGATCAACGACACCCTCGGACACCGGCAGGGCGACCGGGTTCTCCTGGAGACGGCCCGCCTCCTCGACGGCCGCATCCGGGAGGTGGACACGGTCTGCCGGTACGGAGGAGACGAATTCGTGATCCTGATGCCGGAAACCGCGCAGGAGGGGGCGGCTACGAAAGCGGAGACGTTGCGGACGGAGATGGAAAATTTCTCCTTCACAAACGAGGCGGACCCCTCCGCACCGATCCGGCTTACGCTTTCGATCGGCGTCGCGGGGTTCCACTCCGAACTTGCCGACAGCGACGCACTGGTACGCCTCGCCGATGAGGCGCTCTACCGGGCCAAGCAGGCCGGCCGGAACGCCGTCCGGTCCGCGGACAAAAAAACCGGCAGTCCGTCCGGTTGACGGGTCGGCTCCTACCTCCCCCTCTCATTCGTCCGCGGGGCGAGCGTCTCCCGGAGCTTCACGTTCATGCCCGCCAGGAGCGTTCCCGTAACCCGTTTCAGGTTGACCATCGAAACCTGGTAATCGATCCGGGCCTTCATCTCGTTGGCCTGCGCCTTCGCGAGATCCTCCTGGACGTCCAACACCCGGAAGGTGGTGGAGACCTGCCGTTTTTTCCGGTTCAACTCCGCCTGGAACTGTTCTTCCGCCAGGACACGCGCTTTTTTCGTCGCCTCGATCCGCTTCTCGTTCGTCAGGATGGAGCGGACCGCTTCTCGAACCTCCACCAGGATCAGGTCCTCCAGGTTTCTCCGGGAAACGCGGAGTTGTCTCCGGGCGAGTTGCGCGGCGTTGTAGGTTCCCCGGGCCGAACTCTGTCCCAGGATGTATTCAAAATCGAGCGTCATTCCGAACACGCGCGTTCCCGTATCGAACAGGTCACTCCGGGAATCGGAAAATTCACTTCCGAACCCCTGGAGGGAGGCGGACCCGGTCACGTTCAATGTTGGAAGAAGATCCCGGTCTGCCTTGTTCATCGAGACCGACTGGCTGTCAATCTGCAGGTCCATCTGGAGATAGTCCGGCCGGTGCTTCAACGCCAGGAGAAAGGCTTCCTGGACCGCTTTTTTTTCGTCCAGGGATTTTTCCGCCTCCTTCGGAGTGTCGGAGGGCCAGATCAATTCGTCGCCCCGCAGGAGAGAGGGATCGACAAGCCGTTTCAAATGGTCCATCGTGTTGAGAACCGTCGCCTGCGCGGTGAGAATATCTTCCTCCCGGATCGCTACGCCCGCCTCCGCCTGGGTGAGATCGAGCTTGATCACCACTCCGTGCTCCAGTTTCCGGGCCGTCTCGTCGCGCAGTTTTTCCGCCACGGTCAACGACCGCTCTTTCACCCTCCGGTCTTCGATCGCGAAAACGAGCGCCCAGTACGCCTGGTGGACGGCAAACAGGGATTCGGTCAGGGACTTTTCGAAGGTGAAGCGGGAACTCTCCCGGGTATTCCACGCGATCACCAGGGATGTCTCGTTGTACTCCCTCCCGGCCCCCTTCAGGAGGGGGACCAGGACGTTCAACCCAAGGGACTGGTTCCACCGATCGATGTCCGAAATCCCGGGGTATTTCGAGGTTGAATCGGAGAGGGAATAGCTGAGGTCGAACTGGGCTCCGTAGGGGATCGTTTTCCGCGCGCCCATGACCAGGGTGTTTCCGTTGGAATCGACCTCCACGCTCGGAAAGATCCCCAGGAAATCGGTGAACTGGCGCGCCGTGGAATCCTGGGTGGAGGCCTGTCCGTAAAAGGAGTAGTCGAAGGGGCTTTCGTTGATCCGGATATTCTCCCCGTCGATGAGCGGTTGAAAACGGGCTACCTCGATGTCGAGATTGTTGTCCATCGCCATGAGAACGGCCCGCTTCAGGCTGATTTTCATCTCCTTGATGCCGATCGGGTCCTGCTCGACGGCGGCCGCTTTTCCCGGTTTGTCCTGGAGAAGGGCCGGAACGAGGAGGAAAAGGGCCAGTTTTAGCATCAAAATCATCTCCCAAAAATTGAGTACATCCGTATTACTTCGGGTGTTATATTCAAGCGGGGTACAAGGGTAACCCAATATCGAATCTGCTCCGCATTATACGGTGGAGGCTTTCCATGGTGCGCGTTTTTCCCGTTCTCTCCGCGGTTTTTCTTCTCTCCGGGCTCCTGCAGGCGCAAGAGGGGGCGTCCCCCTCGGATGCGAATATTGCCCTCTACAAGAAGGTCGCTCCCGCGATCGTCTCGGTCCGGGGCGGGGGACAGTCCGGTTCCGGAGTGGTGATCAATCCGGCCGGGCTCGTCCTGACTTCCGTCACCGCCTCCGGCAAGTCCAGCTCGTCCGCCCGGGTTCGATTCGCGGATCAGAAAGAGTACTCCGCCAGGGTCCTCGGCCGGGTGGACGAACTCGAAATGGTCCTTCTTGAAATTGAAGGGAAAGGGCCCTTCCCCCACCTGGAACTGGGCGATTCCGACCGGGTCGCGCTCGGACAGGTGGCCTATTCCTTCGGCGACTCCTTCGGAAGCCTCTCGCGGGACGGCCAGGTGCACATGTCTCTCGGAATCGTAAGCGGCCGGTACAAGATCGCCAAGGCGAAGCAACGCCGGGCAAAATACAAGGGCGTCGTCCTCGAGACGAGCGCGGCGGTCAACCAGAACCAGGACGGGGGTCCGATCGTCGACCGGCACGGGAAAGTCATCGGCATCATCACCCTCAACTACCATGACGCGAAATTTACCGGCATCTCCGTTCCCGTGAACGCCCTGAAGCCGGACCTCCTTCGCATCGCCCCCTCCCTCGGAAACCTGGTGCGCGTCCGGCAACCCGGAACGCCCTGGACCGGGATGGACCTCCGCGAAACGGATGACGGACTGGTCGTGCGAAGGGTTTTCCGTACGGGACCGGCGGGAAAGGCCGGACTGCTCAAGGGAGACCTCCTCTCCCGGATCAACGGAAAAAAAATCCGCACTCTACGTTCCCTGAAGGCGTTAATGCGGGAACTCGGTCCGGGAGATCCGGTGGAGATCGGCGTGATCCGGAAGGGGAAAGGGCGCACACTCCAGCTTGTTCTCGCAAGGAAACCCGTCTATTAAAGAGGACCATCACATGCGATCGATTTTCTTCGTTCTCGTCTTCCTCGTCGCTACCGGCCCGGCGTTCGCGCAGGATCCGAACCGGGATGACATCCCCTCGGCGCTCGAATCCCTCTACAAGTCGCTCGACGGGAAGGTGGGATCCGTTGTGGTTTCCATCCAGGTCGACCGCGACGGCGAAAAGAAGTCCACCAAAAAGAGGACCCCGGGTTTCCGTTCTGCCGGGAAAGACGGCGGCGTCTTCCAGTACCGCCCCGCCGACGCTCCCGTCACCGGAACGATCATGAGCGAAAACGGCCATATCCTCACGACCTGGTTCAACCTCCGTGACGGCGGCGATTCCATCCGGGTGACGCTCCCCGACGGCCGGGTTCTTCCCGCCACGGTGAAGGGATTCAACGCCACCTACGACCTGGCCCTCCTGCAGGTAGAGGCGAAGGGCCTCCCGGTGCTCCCCCGGGCGCCGCTGAACCGGATCCGCACGGGACAGATGGTCGTCGCCTGCGGGCGCGATCCCGACCAGAAAAATCTCACACTCAACCCGGGGATCGTCTCCGCTCCCTGGCGGATGTCGGGCCGGGGAATCCAGATCGATTCGCTCATGAACTACGGGAACGTGGGCGGTCCCGTGGTCACCCGGTCCGGAAAGATGGTGGGCATTTCCTGCCGGGTCGACACGAAGTACGCCGGCTCCACGGGACAGAATTCCGGGATCGGTTTCGTCGTCACCTGGGACAAGATCGACTCGGTCCTCCCCGACCTCAAGACGGGAAAGAACGTGAAGGAAATCCGGAGGCCCTTCCTCGGGATCCAGGCCAACACCGAGAGCGAAGTGAAGGGGGTGGAAATATCCGAGGTCGTCCCCGCCAGCGCGGCGGAAAAGGCGGGCATCCAGCCGGGAGACGTCATCATCGAGTTCGACGGAAAAAAGGTGAACAACTTCGATATGCTCCGGGACGCCATCGTCAGCAAGGTTCCCGGCGACACGCTCACGGTTGTGCTCCGGCGCGGGGAAAAGACCCTGACGCTGGAGGTGGTTCTGGGTTGGGCCCCGGGAGAATAATGAAAATGAAACAAGCTCTCGTTTCGGGAATGATGGTTCTCTTCCTCTCCTCCGCGCTTCGGGCGCAGGACGCGCTCGAAAGGTTCGAAGCACACGTGGAAAAGGCGGCGGACGAGGTCTCCCCCGCTTTCGTCTTTTTCCCGGGAGGTTCAGGGGCCTTCATCAGCGAGGATGGGTACGCCCTCACCAACCATCATGTCGCGGGAGCGCGGAAACAAGTCCGCGTCACTCTTCCCGACGGACGCAGGTTTTCCGCCCGGAACGTCTGCACCGACGTGCTCGGCGACATCGCTCTTTTCAAGGTGGAACTCGGACCGGGCGAGACGGTTCCCTTTCTCGAATTCGGCGATTCCGCCCGGCTCCAGGTGGGGCAGTACGTCCTGGCCGTCGGGAATCCCTTCGGACTGGCCAAGTCCACGCCGAGGGGAGAGAAGTATCCCTCGATCTCCCTGGGGATCGTCTCGGCATTGCATCGATACCAGGACGGGTACTCCGACTGCATCCAGACCGACGCGGCGGTCAATCCCGGAAACTCGGGAGGACCGCTCGTCACCCTCGACGGAAAACTGGTGGGGATAAACGGTCGGATCGCCACCCGGTACCTGAACCGGGTGAATTCGGGCGTCGGGTACGCCATCGCCTCGAACCAGATCCGGAAATTCCTCCCCGGAATGATGAAGGGCGGGACGAAGGGAAAATTATACCACGCCCAGATCACCGGGCTCCGGTTCTCGCGCGACCACCAGGACGGAGAGGGCGCCCTCGTCGCCGGCGTTACGGTGGGCACCACGGCGGGAAAAGCGGGTTTCGACCGGGACGACCTCATCGTCCGGGTGGACGATTATCCCGTTTCGTCCCGGCTCCGCTACCTCGGCATCATCGGGACATACCCGGAAGGGGCGAAGTGCCGGGTGGTCGTTCTGCGGGAGGGCGCAAAGAAAGCGATCGACGTCACGCTCGACCGGTACAGCAAGTCCCGGGGATCCTCGTTGCGCCCGCGCGCGCGGGGGGGCGCCTACCTCGGCATCACTCCGGAGGACCAGGAAAACGGAATCCGCATCGCGTACGTCAAGTTGGGAACCCCGGCGGATGACGCCGGGCTGGTGACGGGCGACGTGATCCTGAAGTTCAACGGGGTTCCGCTCGAAGACCGGGTCGATCTTCTGAACCGGATCCGCGCGCACAAGCCCGGGGACAGGATCACCTTCCTGATCCTGCGCGACGGGAAGGAACAAAAGTTCCGGGTGACGCTCGGGAGGCGGCCGTAGAACGGGAAAACCACCAGGACACGAAGAGATCGTTTTTTTCGGGTCTTTTCAATTCAAGGCCTTCACCTGGCCTGACACAAAAACTATCTTTGTGTTCTTGTGACCCCGGGAGTCCGTCCGGGTAACAGTTTATCCACCGCCAAGGCTCGAAGGCACCAAGAAGAGGTTCGAGAGAATCCATTCTCAAGGCGGCCCGGGTTCCGGGAAGGTCGTAATTCCTGCGCGGAAGAAGGCCCTCCTCCCTGGCATCTTTGTGGTTAGCTCCCCTTTTGGTTGCGCCTTCCCACGTCGTGTCTTGCTGGCTCCCTTACCGCTCGCGGGAACGGAACCAATGGAAGGTCGCCTTGAGCCCCTCTTCCAGCGGCGTCCCGGGAACGAAGTCGAGACATTCCCGGATCATGGCCGGATCGGCATAGGAGTACAGAATTTCCCCCGACCGTGGCGGCGCGAAGGAACGGGGCAGTTTTTCCCCGATCACTTTTTCCATCGTGTCGATGACGTCCAGCACCGACACCGGATTTCCCCCCGCGAGATTGATCACCTTCCCCGCCGCCCCGGGATGATCCGCCGCGCACGACAACCCCTCCGCCACGTCCTTCACGTAGGTGAAATCGCGGGTCTGTTTCCCGTCGCCAAAAATTGTCAGGGACTCGCCCTTTTGCCAGCGGGAGAGAAAAATCGGAATGACCGCGGCATAGGGCGACCCGGGATCCTGCCGGGGGCCGTAAACATTGAAAAACCGAAAGACGACCGTCTCCATCCCCCAGTGATGGGCCGCCTGGGCGCAGTAGAGTTCCCCCACCATCTTGGTGACGGCGTAGGGGGAAAGGGGGCGAAGGTCTGCCGACTCCTTTTTCGGGAAACCGGGAAGGTCCCCGTACACCGAGGAGGAACTTGCGAAGACGAACCGCCGGACCTTTGCCTGGACGGCCCGCCGGATCAACTTCATCGTCTTTCCAAGGTTCGTTTCGTTGGCCTCCAGCGGGAACTTCACTGATTTCGGAACGGAGACCTGCGCCGCCAGGTGGTACACCAGGTCGACGCCCCCGAGGTTCGCCTCCGAAAAATCGCCCTCCTGGAACTCCGTCCCTGCCGGAATATTCTCCCGTTTGCCGCCCGACAGGTCATCCACGATGCGGACTGATTTCCCCGCGTCCCGCAGGTGTTCCGCCAGGTGGGACCCGATGAAACCGGCGCCTCCCGTCACGAGTGTCGTCATAGTCGAAAGAGTCTCCGGGCATTATCGGAAGTGTGCTTGGCGACCTCTTCCAGGGAACGTTCCTGCACTTTCGCGATTTCCGCCGCCATGTACCGGACGTACGCGGGTTCGTTCCTCTTCCCCCGGTATGCCTGCGGCGCCAGGAGAGGGCAGTCCGTCTCCACGAGAAGCCGGTCGAGGGGAAGCTTTCGGACCGTTTCCCGCAAATCGCGCGCGCTCGGATAGGTGACCGGCCCGGCGATCGAGAGGAAGAAACCCATCTCCATGTAGGTTTCCGCGTCGGAGAGGCTCCCGGTGAAACAGTGTATCACCCCGTCGGTCATCTTCTCTTCCCGGAGGATACGGATCATGTCCGCGTGGGCATCCCGGCAATGGATGATCAACGGCTTGTTCACCGCGCGGGCCAGGTCGAAATGCCGTTTGAGCAACTCCTCCTGGTTCTCCTTCGTCGCGTATCCCTTGAAGTAATCCAGTCCCGTCTCGCCGACTGCCACCGCGCGGGGATGTTCCGCGAGCACGCGGAGGGGATCCACGGAAGGTTTCTGGTCCGCGTCGTGGGGATGGATGCCCGGGGCGAACCAGACGTCTTCCTCGCGTTCCGCCAGGGCCCGTGCCCGGAGGCTGGTCGCCTCGTCGATTCCCACGGAGACGATCGCCGTCACCCGGTTTTTCCGGGCACGGTCGAGAACGTCGGGAAGGTCTTCCCCGTACGCCTCTTCGTCCAGGTGGGCATGGGTATCGATGAACATGGTTTTTCCGGTCAACGTTCGCCGGGGCGCGCGGGGAGCGATTCGAAACTGGTTTTCGTCGCGTACAATTCGCCCATGCGGATAATCGATTTCTCACACTGTACAAACTGCCGGATGGATTCGAGGGAATAATTGTTTCCCCGGAAAAGCCAGCTCCGGCTTTCCGTTCCGTTTCCGACGGTAATGATCCGGGTGAACGGCGGTTCCGTCCTGTCCAGGCGAACCTGGGAAAGCGCGACGAGGTCCACCTCCTCCGGGGCCACCGATACGAGAACGGGAAGACCCTTGTTCCACAGCTTTTTCCGGAAGGAGCGCATCTCCCGGTCCGGAACGATTCCGAGCAGAGGCGCATGTTTTCCCCGTCGGGGGAAGAGTTTCGACCAGGGTTCCCGGGGGTTGTTCCCGAACTTGCGTTTCCATGAGTTTGAAATCAGGACCTGGTAAACGGGGTGGTACCGACCGGTTTTCGGGTCGAGGTTGAACCGGATGTAGGTGACCTTAACGAGATCGACGGAACGGACCGGCACTTCGGACCCCTCCCGTTCCGGTCCTGCGGAACAGCCCGTCAGGAGCAGGAGGCTAAAGAGTATGAAGCTGGATCGCATTTTTCACCGCCTCCAATACCGACTCCATCGGGATGGTTTTCACTTCCGGTTTCCGGAGCGCCTGGAGGTCCACGGTCCCCTTCTCCGTCGTTTTCTTTCCCAGGACCACCCGGACGGGGAATCCGACCAGGTCGGCGTCGGTGAACTTGACCCCGGGAGAAAGATCCCGGTCGTCCCAGAATACGTTCACCCCCGCCGCCACCAGGTCTTCATAAATATCCCGCGAGAGTTCGTCCAACCGGAGATCCCCCTTCGGGTTGATCGTGACCAGTGCGACCGGGAAGGGAGCGAGCCCCTCCGGCCAGGAGATTCCCTTTTCGTCGTGGTGCCGTTCCACGGTCGCCGCGAGGATCCGGTCGGGGGAGATTCCGTACGAGGCCGCCCAGATGGGAAGCGACTTTCCCTTCGCATCGACGTACTGGTGGTTCCATTTCGCGTCGGAACCGGTTTCCCACCGGGAGAGATGGGCCAGGCGGACTCCCTTCGAGATTTCGATCGGTTCCCGGCACCGGGGACACTTTTCTCCGGGGCGGGCGACGCGGAGGTCCGCCCATGCCTGCGCCCGGAAATCCCTCTCCCGGTTGACGAACCGGAGATGCGTGTCCGCCCGGTTCGCCCCTGCGATCAGGTTGGACATCCGTTCGAGCGCCCGGTCACAATAGAGCGGAATCGAAAGCCCGACCGGCCCGGAGAATCCGACGGGTCCATGCGTGGTCTTCTCGATTTCCTTCGGCGTGGCCAACTCGAGCGTTTCCACCCCGGCCGTTCTTTTCAGTTTCGCGGGATTGAGTTCATGATCTCCGCGTACGATTCCCCCGAGGAATCCCTTCTCCGTCCGAAAGATAAGCGTCTTGACGATCTCCCGGGTGTTCTCCTTCAAGAACGTGGCGACCTCGTCCACCGTGGTTTTTCCCGGCGTGGCCACTTCCATGGTGGGGGGAAGTTCCGTCGTTTCAAGGCGCCCTCCCCCGCTCGTGGACACCGGGCATTCCGCTTTCTCCCGGGTGGCCGCGTACCCGCACCCCGGACAGGCGAGCACGGAGTCCCCCCCGGTCGGGGAAAGAAAGTGGAATTCCTCCCCCGGAACCGACTCGACGGCGCGGACTTCCAACCCGGTATGCGCGAAGATTCGGAGAAACGCCACGCGGATTTTTTCGAAACTCCTCTTCCTCTCCCGCTCGTCCAGGTCGAACGACCATGCTTCCCCGGCCTGCCGCAGAAGGAGGGGAAACTGTCGCCAGCTCTGCAGGTCATTTCCGACGAGGGGAACGGCCGCGAGCGGATCGGGGACCCGGATTTCGACCGCAGCCAGGGAATCCCATTCCCCGCGCACGATCCGGAGGATGTTTTCTCGAACGCGGACTCCGAGCGGAAAAAGGTTCCATTCGTCGCCGGGGGCCGGTCGCCCCAATCCCGCCCGGATCATCCATCGATGACCGGCGCTCTCGATACCGGCGGGAGCGTTCCGCAGGGTAGGAAGAAATGTGCGTGTCCAGCGCATGGGAAATGGGAATCTATGAACTCATCCCTTTTACGTCAAAGGATTAATTCCGGCCACGCCTATCCCGCGGCGACAAAAAAGAGAACGAAGATCATGTACAGGAGGAAGATTCCGCCGAACAAGAGGGTCTGAACCATGCCCAGGATCCGTCCGGCGACCGCCAGTCCGTTCGGCTGGACACCCCGCACCCGGCAATCCCGGACATAGGAATTCCCGCGGACCCAGGCGACGATTCCAAGGAAAACACACAAGATCCAGCCAAGCAGGGCGAAAACGAAGATATCCGTTCCCCCGGTATCCTGGACGGGCGTTTTCGGCGCGCGTCGGACGGGTCGTCCCTGTTTTGAAGAACCCCCAGAGACCTCACCGCAATACCGGCACTTCGCCGCCGCGGCCAGGATCTCCTCCGCGCAGTAGGGGCACTTCCGCGTTTCCCCGGTTTCTTCCTCCGGAGGAAGTTCGACGGGAATCGGGACGGGGATGGCGGCCGGTTCCCCGCATCCGGGGCACCGCGCCTTTTTGCCGGCGTGTTCCCCCGACACCCGGAAGGATTGGCCACAGGGACATTCCACGTTGATCGTGTCGTTGCTCATAGGGTTATTCTACAACTTCCCCCCCCTATCGCACCTGGAACTTCTGGCTTATCCTGAAAAGAGCCTTGAACTCCAGGTCGTCGTCTCCCTGGGGGTTCGCCATGGACGCCGCGATGTTCACGTCGATCTTGCAGGAACTGGTCTTGGGCCTGCCCGTGGAGATCGAGAAGGTCGTCGTCCCGGCGCCGCCGCCCGTCATCTTCGCCTCGAATTCGAACATCCCGTCGCCCGGCTCCACCTCCGCGCCTTCGTCGCCCGCCGTCGCCACGCGGAATTTCGTCCGAATGACGACGCAATCCTCGTCCCCCACCTTCGTGAACTTCTCGACGGTGTTCTCGGCGCGCAGGTTGATCTGCACCTGCTCCATTCCTGGCAGGCTGATCCGCTCCTTCGATTTCCAGCGGTCGCCCGTGCCCACTTTTTCCCGGGGGAGCGGGCCCATCATCCCGTTCAGACTGGAGATCTGGAAGGGAAGCCGGTTCTCCTCCGTAACGTTTTTCTGCGTCATCCGCCCCAGGGAATCGATCTCGAAGGTGAGCGTTTCGGTGACCAGTTGGCGGAACATCGACGCGGGATCGAGGCCGAGCGGATTGCCCCCTTCGTTATCGTCCTCTTCGAGGGCGTCCGGGTTCTCCGCGTCATACTCGAATTCAACGTCCTCCACGAAAACCGTTCCGGTGGCGCTCGCTTTCGTGAATTTCCCGGTCAGCGTGGCGGTTCCTTTTTCGTCCACCGCCGATACCGTGGCAACGATCGTTCCCGTAAAATCGAGTTTGAGGGGTTCGTCCCCGATCATCTCCTCGAATTCCACCGGGATTTCCTTGAGCTTCAGGGACATCTTCTGTTCCATCCGGATTTCCAGTACCCGCCCCTTTTCCAACCGGTACCTCAACTCCCGCTTGTCGGTGCTCTCCTGCAGGCCGGGAAGGAAACCAATAACGAGGGCCAGGCAGAGGTTCAGCATCGGAAATCTCCTTTTTCTTTTCGTTTTCCTTGGGACAACTCTCTATCCATCCGGGTTCGCTTCATCGTATATAATAGGGTGTCATGACCGGAATTCTTTTCCTGTTTCTGTCGGCCGGGTTCGGACCTCTTCAGGAAAACCCTGAACGGGTGTACGAGAGGGTCCGTCCCTCCGTGGTGGCGATCCGCTCCCTGGCGGTCCTGGGAGAGAGATCGGGAACCGGCGTCGTGATCGACAGGGACGGCCTGATCCTGACCTCCTACTCGGTGGTCCCCCGCGGGGCGAAAGATATCCGCGTCTGGACGACCGGCCCCGGCCTCCATCGGGACGTCGAGATCGTCGGAACCTCCCGGAAGCACGAAATCTCCCTGCTTCGCATCCGGCCGAAGAAACCGCTCGTTCCGATCCGCTTCGGGAAATCGGGACGGATCCGTATCGGGGACACCGCCTACACGGCCGGGAACGCGGCCAACTCGATCATCCTCGACAACCAACCTTCCTTCCAGGTGGGGGTAATCAGCGCCATTTACACGCTGGAGGAACCACGGGCCAATTCCACCTACCGGGGCGTCGTCCTGGAAACTTCGGCCGCGGTGAACATCGGGATGGAGGGTTCCCCCCTCCTGGACAGGCGGGGAAGGATGATCGGGTTCGTCACGCTGAACTACTCGCCGAACCGATTCCTCGGTTGCGCCATCCCGATCGACGATCAACTCTTCGTCCTGGAACGACTGAAGGAAAAGGAGAAGCCCGGTCCCGATCCCGCGCCCTCGGAAGGGGTTCTCGGCATCTCCGTCCGTGCGAAAGACGGGGGCCTCGTCGTCGACAAGGTGCTTCCCGGAAGCTCCGCGGAACACGCCGGACTGATGCCGGGGGATATCCTGGAATCGATCGGGAAAACCCCCCTTCGGAAACCGGAGGATCTGCAGGAGGCGCTGAAAGGAATGAAATCGGGAGACGTCATCTGGGTATCCCTCCGCGATATCGGCGAGATCAAGATCGAGTTGCGGGGGAAACGATGACCCTTATTCCGGCGCTGGCGCTCTTCCTTTCCCTTCTCCCCGCTGCGCAGGACGAAATCCCGGTCACGGTTCCGGAACGGCTTCTTCAAAAACTGCGGGAAACCGCCGCCCGTTCGGTCGTGGCGATCCGGGTGGAGCGGACGTCCGATCCGCAGGGACAGACGGGAAGTGGAAGCCACGGATCGCACAACGACTACTACAACAGGCCGGTCGGACCCACGTCGGGAACCGTGATCGCCGAAGGGGGGTACATTCTCACGAGCTGGTTCAACGTCTCCGGGAAGATCCGGAATATCCGGGTGACCGCCTGGGACGGAAAAACCTCCGAGGCAACGCTTCTGGGATACGACCAGACGCGGGACATCGCTCTCCTGAAAATCGACCGGATCGATCTTCCGACGCTCCCTCCCGAACGATCCTGCCGACAGGGGGATTTCGTCTTCGTCATCGGCCGGAGCCCCGACCCGCTCCGCCCCACCATTAACGTGGGAATCGTGAGCGCGACGAGCCGATGGAAGGCGACCGCCCTGCAGACCGACGCGGAACTGAATTACGGGAACGTCGGGGGTCCGCTGGTCTCGCTCCTGGGAAAACTGGTCGGGGTCGCGTGTCACATCCGGCCGCGGGAACCGTGGGGACAATCGAGCGGTGTAGGGTTCGCGACGAAGATATCGGAAATCGAAAAATCGCTCCCAGACCTGAAGGCGGGAAAAAAGACTCTTCGGAAGCACCGGGCCTTCCTCGGCGTACAGGCGGGCGAGGGAGAGCCGGACGTCCCAGGCGTCCAGGTCGGCCAGATAGCCCCTGGAAGCCCCGCGGAAAAGGCGAAAATCCTCACGGGCGACGTGATCACGGAGGTCGACGGCACGAAAATCGAGAGCTGGGACGACCTCCTCTCCCTTCTCGAAAAGAAGAAGCCGGGCGCCCGCGTGAAGATAAAGGCGCAACGAAAATCGAAGGAGACGTGGGTGGAAAAGGAATTCGACGTCCGGCTGGAGGCGCTTCCCCGTGGAAATTAAAACCTCCCGGATCCTGCCGGTCATGCTCCTCCTTCTCTGCTCCACGGTTTCCGGGCAGGAACGCGATCTTGAGCGTATCCGGAAGCGACAGGCGCAACTCCACGCCTGCATCGACCGGGTGAGTCCCGCGTTCGTCTTCATCGCCAACGGATCCGGGGTCTGCATCTCGGAGGACGGCTGGATCCTGACCAATCACCACGTGGCCGGGCACGACCGTTCGCACAAGGTTCGTTTTTCGGGGGGTGCCTCCCACGACGCGAAGGTGATCGGGTATGATCCGCACGGGGACATCAGCGTCCTGAAGATCGCCGACGGAAAAGGCCTTCCCTTCTGCGCCCTGGGCGATTCCGACCGGCTTCGGATCGGAACCCCGGTGATCGCGGTGGGCAACCCCTTCCTGCTCGGCCGCCAGAACTGGCAACCCACGATCACCTACGGCATCGTTTCCGCCCTGCACCGGTACATGGACAACCCGGGGTACTTCGACGCGATCCAGACCGACGCGCAGATCAACCCGGGCAACTCGGGCGGTCCGCTGATCACGCTGGAAGGAAAGGTCGTCGGCATCAACGGCCGGATTGACATCCGCCGTTTCCGTAACCGGGTCAATACCGGGATCGGGTACGCGATTCCCTCCAACCAGATCCGCCGTTACCTGGAGAAGTTCCAGGCGGGCGGGCGCGTCCGGGAAGGGTACCTCGCCGGCGTCACGGTGGGCGAATGTGGCGACGCCCGGTACGACAACACGCTCGAGTACGGAGACGGGGTTTTCATTGCGGGACTGGATGACGGTTCCCCGGCGGAGAAGGCGGGAATCCGGCTCGGAGACGTCGTCACCGGGGGGGCCGATTACTCCATCCACAACCTGAACCGCTTTCACGGCGTGATGGCGAACTGGCCGCAGGGAGAAACGATCACGATCCGGGTGAAGCGGCTCGAGGAGAAGGAATGGAAGACGCTCGAATTCCGGGTACGATTGGGAGCCTTCCCGTAATCCGGCCGCCTACTTCGGACGGTTCCAGTGCTCGAACTCCTTGTTCCAGACCAACTTGTCCCGGTACATCTCGAACCAGGTAAGCCAGCGGTCCGCGGCCTTGACCGGGTTGTCCATCTCCAGGTCGAACCGCGTGCCGGTCACCAGGCAGAGCGTGTGCAGGAGTTGGCGGAAATCAAGGTGCTTGGCGAGATGGGCCGCGCACAGATCCAGGGTCTCCATGTCGCCTGAAAAGAGGTTCTCCAGCCGGTTTTCTTCGGCGCCGGGAAAAACTTTTTTCATGACGTTTTCGAGGTAGACCTTGGTGGAACGTCCCTCGATCCTCGTTGTCTTCTTCTCCTCCATCGCCTCTATTCTACCCTGCCTTTTCCCCGATGCAAACCGAATACGGGGTTTTCCGGGAAACCAACCGTGGACCGCCGAAAACCGGGCTGGTACAGTCCTTCCGTGGCACGAACGATCACCCTCGCGCACGCCCCGGGCGTCGACGCCGCCTTCCTTTACTACGCCCTCACCCACGATCTCGTGAAGACGCGGGGGATCGAGTTCCGGAGGGAACTTCATGACGTCGAAACGCTGAACCAGAGGGCGGAGATGGAGACCTTCGACATCACCGCCATCTCTCTTCCCGGGTACGCCTTCGTTTCGGACCGGTACCGCCTGATGACCGCCGGGGCGTGCGTGGCGGACGGAAGGGGACCGATCGTGGTTTCGAGGCGACCGATGACCGTGCCCGACCTCTCCGAAGCGGTCGTGGGAATTCCCGGCGGACAAACGACCGCAGCGCTGGTGTTGAACGTTCTCTGCCCGGGCGTCCGCATGAGGCCCGTTTCCTCCGAACTGATTCCGGACGAGGTGGCCAGGGGGAGCGTCGACGCCGGACTCCTGGCCCAGGCGGGAGAATCGACACCCCCGTTCTGCCGCATAGTCGACCTCGGGGAATGGTGGAAGGCAGACACCGGGCTTCCGCTTCCGCTCAGCGTAACCGCAATCCGAAAATCGCTCGACGCGAAAACGACCGGCATCTGTTGCGACGTCTTGCGGGCGACGATCCGGTACGCCCTCGATCACCGGGAAGAGGCGCTTGATTATGCCCTTCCCTTCGGGCGTGGAATCCCGCGGTCGGACGCGAACCGGTTCCTCGGAACGTACGTGAACGGCTTCACCGTCGAGATGGGCGAGCGCGGAGAACAGGCCGCCGACCTGGTTCTCCGACTGGGACACGAGAAGAACCTGCTTCCCGAACGGATCGTTCCGGAGTTCGTGGGATAAATGGCCGGGGGGCGAAGCGAATCCATCATCGAAGAACGTCGCGGAGGTCGCCGGGCGAACTTCCCGCTGCGACGAACGTTCCCTTTTCGTCGTAGAGGCGCAGGTGGGGAAGGCCGGCCTTTTTGAAATCTTCCGCGAACTGTTTCCGCGCCGCCTCGTCCTCAAGGTAAACGACACGAACGGCCCACCCGAATTCGCGCGCCAGTGATTCCACCCGTGTCTCCACGAGAAGGGATCTCCACCCTTCTTCCTCCAGGAAAAGGAAGAGCGTTCTTTTTCCCTTCGCCATCCCGCGGTCGAGATGAAAGTTTCCCCTTCGTGAGAGTACGCGGAAATCGATGTCGTTTCCGGTGTCGGAGTCACCCGTGACCACGCGGAAACCTGGGTTGACCTTTTCCACGGCGACGCGGAGAGCCTGCTCGTTCGTTTTGTCCGCCCGGTACCGGAACCGAACGGTACCGCGGTCGCCGGAAAGAAACCGGGCTTCCACGGATTCAACGCCTTCGAGCCCTTCCAGGGCCCTTTCCGTCGCCGGGGCTCATCCCGCTCAGTCGAAACCGTCCACGGTAAAAAGCACGGTCGAGGCGCACCCGGGAAACGCAAAAAGCAGGAGCAGGGGAAGAAATCTCATTCCGCCAGCCTAGAAAAGGCGGGTCCCGGAAGCAAAAAATAATTTTTGCACCCGATTTTGAGCCCTCCCGGAAGCAAAATTGGAATCAAACCGGGGGCTCACTCCTCTTCAAACGCCTTTTACCCTATTTAAACGCCTCCCGGGGTCCCGTCTTGACAACCACAATACCTAGGGGGTATAACAAGGGAAGATCACTTTCGGTGGTATAAGAGAGTGTGGAAGCTGACTCGGGTATAAGCAGTAAAGCGATATATCGCACGGGGAGAGAGTCGGGGGGACGGTAGTATCGGGGTTGAGGGTCCCGTACAGGGACGTTTGGTTCCGGTCACACTTCACCGGGGAGACAATCCCCCCCGAATTCGCTTCCCACCTCCTGTTCTTTGAGTGTCCATCCATACCGGGATGGTTAGTGTTCACGGCGGGATGAAAAGTTGGAGAGCGCGCCCATGGGAAGTCTGTTCGAGAACTGGGAAGGAACCGCGTCGACGGTTTCGAGCGCGACGGAAACCGGGGGGAAGAAAAAGGGGGGACGGAAGACCACGCGGCGGAAAGGCATCCGCCTTGCGCGCGTCAACACCACGCCGGGAATCCACCCCTTCGACCAGGTGAAGTGGGGCCGAAGATCTTCCCGGATCTCCAACCCGGACGGGTCGACCGTCTTCGAGATGAACGATCTCGAGGTCCCGGAAAGCTGGTCGCAACTGGCGACCGACATCATGGTCTCCAAGTATTTCCGGAAAGCGGGGGTGCCCGAAACCAAGCATGAAGTGAGCGTGCGCCAGGTCATCCATCGCGTGGCCCACACGCTCCGCGCCGCGGGAGAAGAGTACGGTTACTTCTCCGCGCCGGAAGACGCCGAAACATTCGAGATGGAACTCGTCCATCTCCTGCTCCATCAGGAGGGGGCTTTCAACTCCCCCGTCTGGTTCAACTGCGGCCTCGCGCAGGAATACGGGGTGACCGGAAGCGCCGTCGGGAACCACGCGTGGAACCTGGAAACCGGCGGACCGGAACTAACCAAGGACAGCTATACCCGGCCCCAGCTTTCCGCCTGCTTCATCCAGTCGGTCGGTGACGACCTGATGGACATCGCGGACCTGGTGAAGCGGGAGATGCGGATCTTCAAGTTCGGATCGGGCACCGGCTCCAACTTTTCGAAAATCCGGGCGGCCGGCGAATCGCTTTCGTCCGGGGGAACGTCCAGCGGACTGATGTCCTTCCTCGAGATCTACGACAAGTCGGCCGGCGCGATCAAGAGCGGCGGAACGACCCGGCGCGCCGCCAAGATGGTCGTGCTCGACTGCGACCATCCCGACATCGAAAAGTTCATCACCTGGAAAGAGCGCGAGGAAGAGAAGGCGCGCATCCTGATCGAGAAGGGAGGCTACTCCGCCGATTTCAACGGGGAAGCATACCGGACCGTTTCGGGACAGAACTCGAACAATTCCATCCGGGTCACCGACGAATTCATGGAATCGGTCATCCAGAACCGCGAATGGACGACCACCTGGCGGACAAACGGGAATCCCGCGAACAAGTTCCAGGCGTCGGACCTCTGGCAGAAGATCGCCAACGCCGCCTGGCGGTGCGCCGACCCGGGAATCCAGTTCGACACCACGATCAACGACTGGCATACCTGCCCGAACACGGACCGGATCCACGCCTCCAACCCGTGCTCCGAGTACATGTTCCTCGACGATTCCGCCTGCAACCTCGCCAGCATCAACCTGACGCGGTTCCTCACGGAAAACGGCCAGTTTGACGTGGACCGCTTCGTCCACGCCTGCCGCGTCTTCACCACCGCGCAGGAAATCATCGTCCAGTTCGCCAGCTATCCCACGGAAACCATCGGCCGGAACTCCCATGAATACCGGCCTCTCGGTCTGGGATACGCGAACCTGGGAACCCTCCTGATGTTGCTCGGCATCCCCTACGACAGCGACCGGGGCCGTTCCATCGCGGGCGCCATCACGGCGATTCTCTGCGGAAGCGGCTATCGCCAGAGCGTCGATCTCGCGAAAACGGTGGGGACCTTCGCAGGCTACGAGCGGAACCGGGAACCCTTCCTGGAGGTGATGAAAAAGCACCGGAAAGCGGCATATGGTCTCAACGACCAGGACTGCCCGCAATACCTTCGGACCGCCGCGAGGGAAATCTGGGACGATGTCGTCACGCAGGGGGAACTCCACGGCTTCCGGAACGCCCAGGCGACAGTCCTCGCCCCGACCGGCACGATCGGCCTGCTCATGGACTGTGACACCACCGGCGTCGAACCCGATTTCGCGATCGTGAAGTTCAAGAAACTCGCCGGCGGCGGCTATTTCAAGATCGTGAACGAATCGATCCGGGAAGCCCTCCGGCGACTCGAGTATTCCCCGGAGCAGATCCAGGATATCCTGACCCACGTCACCGGAACGAACACCCTCCGAAACGGGTCCCCGATCAACGAAGAGCGGTTGAAGGAAAAGGGATTGACCGCGGAAGAGATCGCGAAGGTGGAAGACCAGCTTCCGCGCGTTTTCGAACTGCGGAACGCCTTCTCCCCCGTCATCCTGGGGGCCGCCGCCTACGGGCGCCTGAAGATCAAGGAAGGGGACGACTTCCTTTCGAAGCTCGGGTTCGGAGAAGAGGAGATCGACCAGTCCCACGAGCGGATCTGCGGAAGCATGACGATCGAGGGAGCGCCCCACCTTCATCCCCGGCATCTCCCGGTTTTTGACTGCGCGAACACGTGCGGGAAGACGGGAACACGGTTCATCCACTGGATGGGCCACATCAAGATGATGGCCGCCACCCAGCCGTTCATCTCCGGCGCGATTTCCAAGACGATCAACATGCCGAACGAGGCGACCGTCGCGGAAATAAAGGAAGCCTACCTGCAGAGCTGGAGGCTCGGCCTCAAGGCGGTCGCCCTTTACCGGGACGGAAGCAAGGCCTCACAGCCCCTCTCCAGCAAGGCGAAGAAAGAGGAGAAAAAGACCTCCGACAAGGGCGTCACCTTCGAGGAGTTCCAGCCCCACCGGTTCCGCCTCCCCAAGAAGCGGATCGGGTTTACACAGGAAGCACGCGTGGCGGGGAACAAGATCTACGTCCGAACCGGCGAGTACGAGGACGGCTCCCTGGGCGAAATATTCATCGATATGCACAAGGAAGGGGCCGGTTTCCGGTCCATGATGAATTGTTTCGCCATCGCGGTCTCCCTGGGCCTGCAATACGGCGTTCCGCTGAAGGAATTCGTGGACGTTTTCACCTTCACCCGGTTCGAGCCGCAGGGGCCCGTCGACCATCCAAACATCAAGATGGCGACATCGGTCATCGACTACATTTTCCGCGTTCTGGCCCTGGAGTACATGGGGATGACGGACCTGGCGCAGGTCAAGCCGGCCGACGGGGATTTGGCGATGGCGCGAAAGAAGAATACGACCCGCCGCATGGCGCAGCCGGTCACCCCGGAACCCGCCCCCGTGGAGATGAGCGTTCTTTCACGACAACTCGGGAAAATGATGGGGGACGCCCCCTTCTGCACTTCCTGCGGCCATGTAACCGTCCGGAACGGAACGTGTTACCGTTGCATGAACTGTGGAAACACGCTGGGGTGCTCGTAAGGTAAGGGAAGACGCTCGGAATACGAAATCAGGCCTGGTAATCGACGCGCGAACCGACCGAGGCGTTGGCCCCGGTGGTGTTACGAACGGCTGGAAGGCCTTTTTCCGGGTTATTTCGGCCGCCGACGATCTCGACCATGATTCCGGAGATAAGCTGGGCGGAACGCTGGGTTATCGCCATCTGTTGCGGCGTAACTTGCGTCATCCTACCCACTTGAAATGCTTCCGGTGCTCCAAATGACATCCAGATCCTCCACCCCCCCGGGCGCACCTTCCATTATACCCCTTGGGACCGTGTTTTCGCAAGGGTGCTGCCGGTCATTTTGCGCCCCCCCAGGAGGGCTTTCCTGGCAAAACGGGCCGACCTGAGGGTCCGCTCCAACTGGTACGTGACCACGGTGTCCAGAAGGGATCGCAAGGCGTCCACCAGCCATCCCTTGACCTCTTCCCGGGGCATTTCCCCCTCCCCGAAATGGGCGAGAGAATCCAGGACGGCGCGCCGGACCAGGAAGCGGCTTTGATCCCGGGGACGGCACCGCAGGCAGATCGCCCCTCCGTCCCGGGGAGCGAAATAGGCTTCCGGACCGGTTATTGTTCCGTGGCAGACTCCACATTCCCGAAGCCGGGGAAAATACCCGAGGGCGCGGAGAGCCCGGGCCTCGAAGGAAAAGAGGATATCCGGAAGGGGACTTTCGGTCCGGAGCCGGAGCAACGTCTCCAGCGTGATCCCGTACAGACCGTCCACCTTCTGCGCGTTGAGGGTGAAGGTGTCGACAAATTCCGCAACGTAACACGCCACGCTGAACCGGTCGTAATCCCGCGCCAGGTCGTGGAAATCCTCGATCAGTTCGGCCTGCGTGACCAGGTCGAGGTTCCCGGACGTCCTGTCGATCCGGACCAGGTCGTATACGCAGAGCAGGTTGAACGCGCCGCGAAAGCTCGATTTACGCCTCTTCGACCCTTTCGCGATGCAGGAAACCTTCCCGTTCGTTTTCGTATAAAAGCGCATCACCTGGCTCGTCTCGCTGTAGTCGACGAGCCGAAGACAAAGCGCCTCCGTCCGATGCCAGGGACCCGTGTTCATATTCGGTTTTATTTCAATCCCCGCACGAACCGGTCGAAACGGTTCAATCCTTCTTCGAGGCGGTCCATCGACGTGGCATAGGACATCCGAACGTGTTCGTCGCTTCCGAACGGATCCCCCTGCACCACCGAAAGATGGACCGATTCCAGGAGAGCCGCGGCGACCTCCCCGGAGGTCTTCAGCGTTCGGCCGTTCCAGGTGCGCCCGAAAAGCGCGGAGACGTTGGGGAAGACGTAAAACGCCCCCTCCGGTTCCGTGCAGGTGACCCCCGGAACACCCTTCAACTGGTCCAGCACGTATTCCCTTCGCTTCGCGTATTCCGCCACCATCCTCTCGACGCAGGACTGGTTTCCCGAGATGGCCGCCACCGCGGCGTGTTGGGCGATCGTATTGGCGTTGGAGGTGGATTGCGTCTGGATCTTCGCCGCCGCCTGGATCACCTCTTTCTGCCCTGCCATGAAGCCGATTCTCCATCCCGTCATCGCATAGGTTTTCGAACAACTGTTCACGACGATCGCCCGTTCGGCCATTTCGTCGGAAACGGTGGCGATCGAGATGTGCTTCCCGGACCCGTACACCATTTTCTCGTATACCTCGTCCGAAATGACGTGGATGTCGGTTTCGGAGAGCACGTCGGCGATCGCCCCGATCTCTTCCGCGGAATGGACCGCACCGGTCGGGTTGCTGGGGGTGCAGAGAATCAGCGCCCGGGTGCGGGGCGTGATCGCCGCCCGAAGTTGTTCCGGGCTCAACCGAAAGCCGGACGACTCCGTCATCGGAACAAGAACGGGACGGGCTCCCGTCGTCTTGATCATTTCAGGGTAACTGACCCAGGCGGGCGTCGGCACGAGACATTCGTCTTCGGGATCGAGAATCGCGTGGAGCACGTTGAAGAGCGACTGCTTGGCGCCGGTCGAGATCAGGACCCGGGAAGAATCGTACACCAACCCGGATTCCTTCCGGTACTTCTCCACCACCGCTTCCCGAAGGGAAAGGATCCCCGCTCCCGCCGTGTAGCGGGTATGCCCCTGCCGCATCGCCTCCACCGCCGCATCGATGATGTGCGGGGGGGTGGGAAAATCAGGTTCGCCCGCGGAAAGGGAGACAACGTCCACCCCCTGGGATTTCAGGAGCGCCGCTTTCTCGGTCACCGCGAGGGTGGCCGACTCTTTTATTTCCCGGACCCGTTTCGACAGGGACGACATTCTCAAACCCCTCCATTTCTCCAACGAACCCATTCTACCCCATCCCCCCCTCCTTTTCCCCGTTTCCCAAAAAAGATTTTTCAACCCCTCTTCGACATCCTATGATTGATTCGTCTTCTTCCCTTTTGGGCGTGAACAAACCCATGACCACGACCGGATTTTCCCGGACACGATCGCGATCTCCCGGCAGCCCGATCCTCGTCGTCGCCAACCGGGAACCCTACGTCCACGTCCGCCAAAAGGGAAAGATCGTCTGCCAGACGCCGGCGGGCGGAGTCACAGCCGCGCTCGATCCCATTCTCCGCTCCCTCGGGGGAACGTGGGTGGGGCACGGGAACGGGGACGCGGACCGGGATCGGGTCGACAAGCACGACCGCCTCCGGGTTCCTCCCGGGAATCCGGCCTATACCCTTCGCCGCGTCTGGCTGACGCCGAAGGAGGAGGAAGGCTATTACCTCGGTTTCGCCAACGGCGCGCTCTGGCCACTCTGTCACATCGCGTACACGAGACCCGTCTTCGATCGCGCCCAGTGGCAGACGTACGTCGACGTCAATCGCCGGTTCGCCGACGCCGTCGCGGAAGAAGCGCCACAAAATTCCCTGGTCTTCGTGCAGGACTACCATTTCGCCCTGCTCCCGAAGTACCTGCGCGAATTGCGGGGCGACCTGGCGATCGGACAGTTCTGGCATATTCCCTGGCCCAACCCCGACGTCTTCGCCATCTGCCCGTGGAAAAAGGAAATCCTGGAGGGACTCCTGGCGAACAACCTCCTGGGCTTCCACATCCAGCACGACTGCAACAACTTCCTCGCCACCGTCGCACGGGAACTGGAAGTCCGGATCGACCGGGAAAAGTTCGCCGTGGTTCGGAGGGGAAACCAGACGCAGGCTCTCCCCTTCCCCATCAGCGTCGATTACCCGGCCCTCGAGAAGCAGGCCCGGAGTCCCGGACATGTCAAGGCGGTCAACGCATGGCGAAAGAGATTGAAACTGAAAAACCAGGCGATCTCCGTCGGGGTGGACCGGATGGACTACACCAAGGGACTCCTGGAACGGATCGACGCCATCGACCGGTTCCTGACGCGCCATCCGAAATGGCGCGGGAACTTTGTTCACATCCAGGTGGCGGTTCCGAGCCGCTCTCCCGTTCCCGCCTACCAGAGGCTCGACCGGGAACTGAACGCCCGGGCGCGGGCATGCAACCGGAAACACCCGGGGTCCATCTGCCTGGTCCAGGAACATGTCAACCAGGCGGGCGTGCAGGCGCTCTACCGCCTCGCGGACGTCTGCCAGGTGAGTTCGCTCCACGACGGAATGAACCTGGTCGCGAAGGAGTTCGTGGCGACCCGGACGGACGAGCAGGGTGTCCTGATCCTGAGCCCCTTCACCGGAGCCGCCCGGGAATTGACTGACGCCCTCCTCGTGAACCCCTACGCGATCGACGACCTCGTCGACGCCCTTCCCATCGCCCTCGAAATGGACAGGAAGGAGCAAAAGCGAAGAATGCGCCGCATGCGGCACACCGTCCGGGAACACGACATCCATCACTGGGCCCGCAGAATCCTTTCCCAGATCGGGAGGGCCGCGAAATGATTCGTCATTTCCGCGAAGGACACGGATGGGTCCGGGAACGACTCCGGAAAGTCTCCCACCCTTCCTTCCTTTTCGATTTCGACGGAACGCTCGCGCCGATCGTCGCGCGCCCCGCGCAGGCCCGCCTCCCCCGGGAAACGAAAGCCGCGCTCGGCCGCCTCTGCAAATCCTCGCGCGTCGCCATCCTCAGCGGAAGACCCGTGAAGGAACTTCGCTCGAGAATCTCCCTCCCGATTTGGCTCGTCGGCAACCACGGACTGGAGGAACGGTCCCCGCAGGGAGTTCTCCGGAAAACAAATGTCGCCCGGTTTCAGAAACCGCTCCGGGAAGTGTCCCGGGCGCTCCGAACCCTTTCCCACGAGAGTCCGGGAAGCATGGTCGAATGGAAAAAGTTCTCCGTGACGTTCCATTACCGCAACGTGAAAAACGCCCGGGTGGCCGCGATCCGGGAGAAAATCGACCGGGTCCTCCTGCCCCATACCGACCTGGAACTTCATCGCGGCCGGAAAGTGTTCGAGATCCGGATCCGGGGGGAGGGAGACAAGGGAACCGCGCTCGACCGTCTCCGCAAACGATGGAAGAGTGATTTCACCGCCTACTTCGGCGACGACGTCACCGACGAGGACGGTTTTCGAAAACTGGGAAAGGGGGACCTGCCCGTTCGGGTGGGGTTTCCCCGGAAAGATACGGCGGCGCGATATTTTCTCCGGACACCCCGCGAAGTCCGGCAGGCCATCGAATTCCTTGCCGAGGTGCGAAATGGATCATAAACCCTTCCGGTTCTTCACGTCGCTGAAACTCCTCGAGTGCACGGGCCGGGTCGCGAGGAACGAGCGCGAACTCCTTGCCGCGTTGAAGGAGATCGACGATGCGACGCTCTTCAACCACACCCATCACTTCATTCTCCAGCACAATTACCTCTCCGCGGAACCGCCGAGCGATTTCGCCTGGTGGGTGAGCGAGGCGCTCCAGGACCCCCCCCTCGCCGAACACCTCTTCGCCATCAACACGATGGACTTTGAATCGTTGGGCGACCTTCGAACCGCCCTGATCCGGGCCATCGAAGATCACCTCGGGAGGACGGATCACGACCGGAACGCGCCGGAGGGGATGGAATTTCATTTCCTTCGTGTTCATTCCTACACCGTTCCGGCCAACGTGGAGGCGGGAAACCTGGCGGAACTGGCGGACGGGATCGAAAAGGTTTCCACCAGTTCCATCTACCACCACATGTTCGAAGCCCGGCTCCGGCTGGGTCGGGAAAAGAACGACTTCTCCAACTGGTTGGAATACATCGGGGAGAAAAGACTCGCGGAACAGGTGGCCGGCCTCGACCCGTTCCTCTACTCCCTGGACGAACTTCGCCGCCGGATCCCTATTCTTCTTCGGAGCGCGTCATGAACCTGAATCTTTCCCACTACCTCCCCATCGTCGGACCGCAGGTGCTGAACGAACTGGAAGTCCTGGCGCAATCGCTTCGCGGCGTCCGGATCAAGCACATCAATTCCACCGCCGTCGGAGGGGGCGTGGCCGAAATCCTGATCCGCATGATGGCGCTCGGGAAGGAACTCGACCTCCAAATGACCTGGGACGTCATCCGGGGAAACGACGCCTTCTACCAGGTGACCAAGGCGATGCACAACGCCTTCCACGGAACGCCGTGCGAATTCACCCCGGCCATGTGGGACAGTTTCCGCGCCACGACGGAGGAAAACATCGCGACGATCGATCTCGACGCGGACGTCTTCCTGATTCACGATCCCCAACCCGCGGCGCTGATCACGGAGAGGGCCCGGACGGGCGGCAAGTGGATCTGGCGCTGTCATATAGACCTTTCGAACCGCCAGCCCGCCCCGTGGGAATTCCTGGAGCCGTACGTGGTCCAGTACGACGCGGCGGTATTCTCGTCCCCCAAGTACATCCAGAAACTTCCGATGCCCGAGGTCATGATCCCCCCCTCGATCGACCCACTCAGCGACAAGAACCGGGAACTTCCTCCCGAGTTCGTCACCTCGGTCCTGGAACGGTTCGACATCGATCCGAAGCGGCCGATCCTTACGCAGATCTCCCGCTTCGACCGGCTCAAGGATCCGATCGGCGTCGTCCGCGTCTACAAGGCGGTTAAGAAATCCATACCCAACCTGCAACTGGTCCTGGCGGGAGGCGGCGCGTCTGATGATCCGGAAGGGGCGGAAGTACTCGCAGAAGTGAGGGAAGCGGCCGGGAACGATCCCGACCTGCACATCCTGGAACTCCCCCCCACGGCTGCCATGGAGATCAACGCGCTCCAGCACGGCTCCACCATCATCATGCAGAAATCGCTCAAGGAAGGGTTCGGCCTGACCGTCTCCGAGGGAATGTGGAAGGGCAAACCGGTTGTCGCCTCCGCGGTGGGCGGCATCGTTTCGCAGGTCCACCACGGGATCACCGGGGAATTGATCCACTCCGAGTCGGGCGCCGCCCAGTCGGTCAAAAAACTCCTGGTCAATCCCGCGTACGCGAAGCAACTCGGCGTCGCCGCGAAGGAACACGTCCGGAACAACTTCCTCCTGACCCGGCACATGAAGGACTACATGCTCCTCTTCCTCTTCGTGATGAAGGGAAGCCGGAAGGGGATCATCTCAGGATAATTTTCTTGCCCAAGTTTCGCCAACCCGGTATCAATATTAGGCCTTCCAACTGCTTGCATGATGGGCGTGTGGCGGAACTGGCAGACGCGTACGGTTGAGGGCCGTATGGGGCAACCCATGGAGGTTCGAGTCCTCTCACGCCCACCACGCAAGCAAATGCAGGGCACGACCGTTTTCGAAGTGATCGACAGCAGGGTTCTCCGGGGCAACCCGCTCGGGGATCCCCACATCCGCCGCGTGCCGGTCTACCTTCCCCCTTCCTACACGAAAACCGCCTCGAAACGTTATCCCGTTTACTACATGCTCGTCGGCTTCACGGGGCGGGGGGAATCGCTCACCCACCGGCAGGCGTTCACCGAACCCCTTCCGGACCAGCTTGACCGGTTGATCCGGACCCGGAAGATCAGGGAGGCTATCGTCGTCATGCCCGACTGCTTCACCCGGTACGGCGGGTCGCAGTACCTGAACTCCTCCGCCACCGGCCGGTACGAGGACCACGTGGTGAAGGAAATCGTTCCGCACGTCGACCGTGCCTTCCGGACGAAGCCCTCTCCCGAATCGCGCGCCGTGCTCGGAAAATCGAGCGGCGGGTACGGGGCGATGATCCTCGGCATGCGACATCCCGGCGTCTTCGGCCATATCGCCTGCCACTCCGGCGACATGTATTTCGACTACGTCTACCGGGCGGACTTTCCGAAGCACCTGCAGATCGTCTCAAAGTTCGGGGGGACCGCCGGGTTCGTCCGCGCCTGGGAAAAGATGCCGAAACGAAACGTGGGTGCCTACTTTCCCGCCATCAACATCCTCGCCATGGCCTCCTGTTATTCCCCCAACCCGGATTCCCGGCTTGGCTTCGACCTCCCCTTCGACGAGAAGACGGGAGAACTGATCCCCGCCGTCTGGAAAAGGTGGCTCGCGTGGGACCCGGTGCACATGCTGGCCCGGTACCGGAAAAACCTCGCGAAGCTGAAGACCCGCTTCATCGACTGCGGGACGCGCGACCAGTTCCACCTGCATTGGGGCGCCCGCATTTTCTCGAAGAGGGCGAAGGAGGCGGGAGTCCCCTTCCGGCACGAGGAGTTCGACGACGACCACTCCTCCATTTCCTACCGGTACGACCGCTCGATGCCGTTCCTCTCCCGGGCGATGAAATAAGGTTGCCAACCTCGTCTCTTGGGATTTGGCCGTTGGGGCCTGGGATTTATCGACCGCGGTGCGCGGCCGCTTACGGCGTCCAGAACTTCTTCCGGTTCTTCTTCTTCCACTGGTCCATGTCGGCCAGCTTGTCGAAGGCGGCGAGACCCGCGCGGATACACCGCAGTTCCGCGTCGTCCTTCTGTTTCGGATTGATGAACTTGTCGTGGTTCCGCTGGGCATACACGGCGCAGACGGCGCCCGCGCGGATGTTACCGAGCGAAGCCAGCGTCAGGAGAGCGCTGATCTCCATCTCCATGTTTTTCACGCCGATCTTCGCGAGGGAACCGGGAATGTCGGGATCCCGCGGCGGAAACCCCGGAATTTTCCGGGACTGCGCGCCGTAAAAGCCGGGCGCCGATGCGGTGATGCCCGCGTGGTGGCGCAGGCCGAGTTCGTCACAGGAATGAAGCAACGCCGTCACCACCTCGTGATGCGCCACGGCGGGATAGGATTCCGGAACGAAGAAGGTGGATGTGTTTTCCAGCCGGACCGCCCCGGTGGAGACGACCAGGTCGCCCAACCGGATTTCCTTCTGAAGCCGCCGCAACTGCCGATCCGGATCATCGTGGACGACTTGACGCACTGGGCGAGCTCGATGACCGCGATCTCCATGTTGTCCGGCCCGATCCCTGTTCCCATCACGCTCATTTCCCGGCCGTGGTACTTCCCCGTGAGGGTGACGTACTCCCGGTTTCTTATTTCATGCCGGACGGACTCGAACAGGCCCGCGACCCTCTCGGCGCGTTTGGGATCGCCGCAGAGAAGGATCTGTGACGCCACTTCCCCTGGGGCCACGCCGATGTGATACTGCCGCCCGGATGAGTCCACGACCCGTTCCGCCGACCGGTAACCGCTTTTCTTCGCCATGTCGCCCGGCATTGTAGGTCCCGTTTCCCCGGAACGTCCAGCAACAGTTTTCCCCTTCCCCGCCCCGACCGTTTCGGATAGGGTAACCCCGAAGGAGGAAGGGAAAACCCGGTCCGGCGGGCCGAAGGCGAGTCGCTCCGCGCGAGCGGCTCACCCCATGTCCCGCCGGTCGGTCCCGACCAGATGCTCTATCACGGCCTTACGCTCGACCCGTTCCAGGAAGAGGCGATCAACCGGATCAACGAGAACGCCTCCGTCCTCGTGGCGGCACCCACCGGCGCGGGGAAGACCCTGATCGCGGAATACGCGGTCGAAAAGTGCCTGGAAGAGGGAAGCCGGATCATTTACACCGCCCCGATCAAGGCGCTTTCCAACCAGAAATATCGCGACTTCACGAACCTCTACGGGGACCGCGTCGGAATCAAGACCGGGGACGTCACCATCAATCCCGACGCACAGGTCATCCTGATGACCACCGAGATTTTCCGGAACACGGTTTTCGAATCCCCGCACTCCTTCCACGACGTCGCCTACGCGATCTTCGACGAGATCCACTTCCTCGACGACATCGAACGGGGAACCGTCTGGGAAGAATCGATCATCTTCGCCCCGGAACACATCCGTTTTATCTGCCTCTCGGCGACCGTACCCAACCTCGACCAGATTTCCCGGTGGATCCGGCACGTCCGTCCCGGAACCCCGTTCCACACGATCATCGAAACCAAGAGGCCGATCCCCCTTCACCATTCGATCTTCATCCCGGGACTCGGGGTGAAGCGGTTGAAGGATCTCCAGGAACTGGAAAACCAGAGGCGCGGACACCGGTATTTCGCCAAGGTCAAGCAGGCCCAGGAATCGCACCAATGGCGAGCTTCCCTGATCGATCACCTTCGACACCAGGACCGGCTTCCGGCCATCTACTTCGCCTTCAACCGCAGGGAATGCGAAGAGTTCGCCTCCCAAGTCGGCCATTCCCTGTTGACCCGGGAAGAGCAGGACGACATTCTCGGGATTTTCGACGGGCTTTGCGATCGATTCGGAATTGAACCGGACGCCAATTCCCGCCATCTTCGATCCAGGATCGGCCAGGGAATCGCCTACCATCACGCGGGACTCCTCCCCACGCTCAAGGAAGTCATCGAACGGATCTTCACGACGGGAAAACTGAAACTGATTTTCGTCACCGAAACCTTCGCGCTCGGAATCAACATGCCGGCACGGAGCGTCGTCTTCAACTCCCTTCACAAGTTCGATGGCCGGCGGGTCGCCTTCCTCCGCACCCGGGAACATCACCAGATGTCCGGACGGGCGGGAAGGCGGGGCCTCGACAAGGAAGGATACATCTTCTCCGTCGGAGAATGGCCCCACGTGCGGGCGTCGATTTACCGCCGAATCCTGCACGGGGACATCGAACCGATCCGAAGCCAGTTCAACCTCTCGTATTCCACGCTTCTTACGCTGTGGGATCATCTCGGGGAGAAGATTTACACCGCCGCGGAAAAATCCCTGAGCAACTTCGCCGGGGGCCGGAGGAAAAAGAAAAGCCCGCACGGTTTCGCCGGGAAGATCGCCCTGATGAAGAAGAAAATGACGCTTCTTCGCGGCCTGGACTACATTTCCGGCGGAAAACTGACCCGGAAGGGGCACTTCGCAAGGAACCTGCAGGGCTACGAACTGCAGGTATCCGAACTCCTCTTCAGCGGCGTTCTCGACCAGGTTCCAAAAGACAACCTGGTCATGGTTTTCAACGCCGTCGCCTACGAGGCGAAGCGGTCCACCTGGCACAGGATCCTGAAGATGGAGCCCCACCGCTCCATCCGGAAGAAAACGTACCGGGCGCTGAACGACATCTTCGTGACCGAGCGGTCGCTGGGAATCGAGGACGGGACGCAGGAACCTGATTTTAAACTCGCCAGCGCCATCCACGCCTGGAGCCAGGGATGCGCCTGGGCGGACCTGGAAAAACATACCAGCGCCTCCGACGGGGACCTCGTCCGCTACTTTCGACTCACCATCCAGCTTCTCCGGAACACCATGTACGCCCTTGACCGCGATCACCCTCTCCGCCCGGCGCTTCGAAAATCGATCGAGAGGGTGAACCGTGACGTGGTGGACGCCGAGCGGCAACTCCGGATGGGGGTGGAGGTGCCGGAAGGAGAGGACCTTCCCGACCTCGAGCAGGTCCCGGACTGATTCCATCCAAAACCCCATATTTTCTTTTCACCCGCCCACCTATTTTGTAATCTTCCCCCACGATTCGACCCCGGAGAGTGGAGAGAGTCCGGGAAATGAACCGAAGAAATCATGGGGTCGACTTTGGAGGGAGTCCCATGAACGAGACCGGGCCGTTCGGGGAAAAACGCGAAGCGGCAACACCCACCGCGCTCGCAGAAATTCGCCGGCATATCCAGGATCTTCTTTCCGACGACTTCAATACGCGCGTCGTCTCCCTGGAGCGACTGGAATCCCACGGGGCGGACGCCGCGGGGGAAATCGTGCGAACGATGTTGACGAAATCGTCCGAGCCGCACGTGATGAACAGCCTTTCGGAAGCGTTGGAGGAGATCGGGAGACCCTCCATCCCGGAACTGGTCGGCGCCTTCAACCAGATCGGGGAGATCCGCAGGCAGACGGACGCCTACCTTCTTCTGAACCTGATCGAAACGCTCCGGCGAATCGAGGACCCGGTCGCCGCCGAACAGGTCGCCCGGCAAATTCCGAAACTCAACTTCGCCATCGAACGAAACCACAACAACGTCCTGGTCGATATCTGCGAACTCGCCAAGGTTCGCATCCACGCCATCCTGGCGGACTGGAACTATTCCGCCGCCACGGACGATCTCCATTCCATGCTCGGGGATGGCCGGAAACGACTTCGGGACGGACTGGTGGACGCCCTGATCCCCTTCGGCGATCGCCGTGCCCTGCTCCCCCTTCTCCGCCTTCACCCCATCGAAGAATCGGTCTCCATGAGCGGTGCGGGAACGATCCGGCAGGCCTTCCGCGACATCGTCCGCCGCCATTCCGTGGAGGAGTCGGAACCGATCTTCGCGGAGCTGACCGACGTGGAACGGGGGACCTTCGAAAAGCTCTTCCCCAAGGCGAAGGCGGCGCGCAGCGGAAGCCAGGCGTAGTTTTCACCACCAGGACACAACGTCACAGAGAATCCAGGTTGGGGTGAATATCCCCTTCCGTCGACGATGGAAATCCATGCTGGAAACTTCGTGTCCCTGTGCCTTCGTGGTTTTTCCCGGGCCTACTCTTCCAGCGCTTTTTCGAACGCCTCCGCCACGCCAAGAACCCGGTCGTCCGCGTACGGTTTTCCCATGATCTGCAGGCCGACCGGAAGACCCGCGGCCGTTTTTCCGCACGGAATCGATATGGCCGGAAGGCCCGCCAGGTTCGCACCCACCGTGAAGACGTCCGAAAGGTACATCGCGAGCGGGTCGTCCACCTTCTCGCCGAAGCGGAACGCCGCGGTCGGACAGGTGGGACCCACGATCACGTCCACTTCTTCGAACGTCCTGCGGAAATCGTCGTGGAGGAGACGCCGGATCTTCAGGGCATGATTGTAGTAGGCGTCCTGGTAACCGCTCGACAACGCGTACGTTCCGAGCAGGATCCTCCGCTTCACCTCTTCGCCGAATCCCTCCCTGCGGGAATGCAGGTGAAGCCGGAGCAGGTCCGCCGCATCGTCGCTTCGATGGCCGTAATGAACACCCTCGTACCGCGCCAGGTTGGAACTCGCCTCGCTCATGGCGATGAGGTAGTAGACGGAGATGGCCGATTCCAGCATCGGAAGAGAAAGCGATACCGAGGTCTCCACCTTTCCGATCGCCGCCCGGACCGTCGACGCCACTTCCGAATCGAGACCTTCCGGGAAAAATTCCCTGGGAACGCCCACCTTCACGCCGGATAGATCCCCTTTCCACGATTCGCGCGGACGATCGACCGATGTCGCGTCCCGCGCGTCCGCGCCGGCGATGACGTCGAAGACCCGCCGTGCATCATCCACCTTCCGGGCAAGCGGACCCACCTGGTCGAAGCTCGAGGCGAAGGCGACAAGACCGTACCGGGAGACCCGGCCGTACGTGGGTTTGAAACCGACCGTTCCCGTAAAGGACCCGGGCTGGCGGATGGAACCGCCGGTATCGGATCCGAGGGCGACCGGCACCTGCCCCGACGCCACCGCGGCGGCCGATCCCCCGCTCGATCCGCCCGGCACGTGGTCCGGATCGACGGGATTACGCGTCGGCCCGAACGAAGAAAATTCGGTGGAAGAGCCCATCCCGAACTCGTCCATGTTTGTCTTGCCGATGAGAATCGCTCCCGCTTCCCGCAGTTTTTCGACCACGTGGGCGTCGTAGGGAGGAACGTACTTTTCCAATGACTTCGAACCGCAGGAGGTCGGCAGGCCTTTCGTGCAGAGATTGTCCTTCAGCGCAACGGGAACGCCGGCGAGGGAGCCCTTCTCCTTTTTGGAATCAACCTCTTCGGCCTGTATCAGCGCTTCATCCTTCATGACCCGGACGAACGCGTGAAGGTCGGAATCGGTTCGCTCGATTTCGGCCAGCGCCGATTGCGTGACCTCGACGGCAGTCCGCTCTCCTTCCCGGACCTGCCGCGAAATCTCCGCGACGGTCATTCCACCACCTTGGGAACGACGAAGCGGTTTCCGTCTTTTTCGGGAGCGTTCGAAACGGCCGATTCGGGAGAGAGGGATTCCCGGGATACGTCCTCCCTCATCCCCCCGGTAATTTCGCCGACGTGGAAGAGGGGTTCCACCCCGGTGACGTCGACCGATTTTACCCGGTCCATGTAGCCGAGAACGGCCCGAAGCTGGTCCTGGTACCGATGCACCTCTTCCTGCGAAAGATCGATCCGGGCGAGTTCCGCCATGTGACGGACGACGCTCTCCTCGATGGTCATCGCAGGGGTTTCATCGCCCCGGAAGTATATCGATCCCAGTAATGCTGAACCTTTTTCAGAACATGCGGCGCCAGGAAGATGCTCCCGATGATGTTCGGGAACGCCATGCAGAGGATCATCAGGTCGGAGAAGTCCAGCACTGCTCCGAGCTTGAGAATGGACCCGATGAAGACGAAGGCAACGAAGATGATCCGGAAGACGATGACCGATTTGACCCCGAACCCCTCGCCGAAGTGGTCCATCAGGTAGATCCAACCCCGTTCGCCGTAGTAGCACCAGGCGATCATCGTGGAGTAGGCGAAGAGGACGATGCATCCGGTCAGGATTTAGGGATACCAGGAAATGACGCTCTTCACGGCGACCATGGTCACGCTGATGCCTTCCTGCCCGGTGAGGGAAGGGTCGTTCCACGCGCCGGTGATGATGATGACCAGCGCCGTCATCGTGCAGATGATGATCGTGTCGATGAAAGGCCCGATCATCGCGACGATTCCTTCCCGGACCGGTTCGTCGGTCTTCGCCGCCGAGTGGGCGATCGCTGCGCTTCCGAGTCCCGCTTCGTTGGAAAAGGCGGCCCGTTTTATCCCGAGGATCATGACCCCCACCGCGCCGCCGAAAATCGCGTTCTTGGTGAAGGCCATCGAGACGATCAGCGCAAAGGTCGCCGGGATCTGGTCGTACCGGCTCACGATGATGAAAATGGAGGCGAGAACGTAAAGGCCGCACATGGCGGGCACGATCTTCGACGTGGCCGCGCCGATCCGCTTGATTCCCCCCAGGATGACCAGTCCGACGAAGAAGGCCATGGTGAGGCCGAAGAACCAACTGTACTTGTCCTTGAAATCCTGTTGCTTGGCGACAATGGAACCCTTTGTCTTGGCGTTCTGTTCGGTCTCCGCTTCGGTCAATTCCTTCCCGTCCTCTGCCTCGATCAGTTCGATGTCGTACGCTCCGGAGAGGGTCGCGGTGAAGGCTTCGAAAGACTGGTTCGACTGGAACATGTTCCCGCCGCCCAGCGCGCCTCCCATGATCATGAGGGCGAACATGACCGCCAGGATTTTTCCGACCCATTTCCAGGCCGGTCCGTTTACCCTCTCCCCGAGATCCTTCAACCCCATGTCGAGGTAGTACATCGGACCACCCGAGATCGAGCCATCCGGGTTTTCCTTCCGGTAAAGCTGGGCGAGAACGCAACTGCTGAACTTCGCCGTCATGCCGAAGACGGCGGTGACGATCATCCAGAAAACCGCGCCCGGACCGCCCAACTGGATCGCGATCGCCACGCCGGCGATGTTTCCGAGTCCGACCGTCGCGGAAAGCGCGCTCGTCAACGCCCGGAAGTGGGAGATTTCGCCCTTGTCGTTCGGATCGTCGAATTTCCCGCGGATGACGTCGATGCTGTGCTTGAAACCACGGATGTTGATGAAGCGGTACCAGAACGTGAAGAAAATCGAGCCGAAAACCATGACCAGGATAACGAAGGGAACGCTGACCCCGCTCGTTTTCATGATGAGCGCTTTCGGGAAAGGACCGTTCTCGGCGTTTACGGCGCCCTCAAAAACCACCTCTTTTCCGTCGATATCCCAGGTCTTTCCCTCTTTCTGAACGACCGCCACGGTTCCGTCCGGGTTGATCGCCAGGACGGCGTTTCCGTTCAGGTCCACGGGCGCTCCGTTTTCGTCGAAACGAACGATTTGTCCGATGATTTCGAGAACCTCCCCGTCATGGGTGACCAACCGGCCGTCGCCGTCGACCGCGAAATAGACCTTTTCCGCGGAATCGATGTATTCCCGCTTCTCGAACACGCCGAAGGCGACGTCGAAAAAGAGGACGTCGATGATCAGGGAGTTGACGTTCCCCAACCCCGATTCAATTTTCTCGTTGAGCGTATCCTTCCAGGTCGAATCCTTCTCTTTTTCCTTCTCATTCGCCGTCACCCCGGCGCCGGTGCTCGCCTCGGCCGGCATGAAGTCCGTGTAGAGTACGCCCAGGAAAAAGAGGACCAGGAGGGTGATCATCCCCCATCCGAGTTTTTTTGAAAGCAAGGCTTTCCTCCCCAAAATTGATTTGATCGCCCATCCTAGAGGGGAGCAAAAACGGTGTCAAGAGAAGCCCTGACCTGTTAAAAGGATGCCGATGATACCCCTCCTGCTCTGTCTCTTTGTATCCGGTGGCGGGGACGGCACGAAAATCCAACTGGAGGCGGACAAATCGGTTCTTCTCCCAGACGTTCCCTTCCAACTGACGATCAGCGTCGAAGGGGCCCCGAACGGGACGGTAGTCCATCTCTCGGGCATCGAAAAGGACGGGAAACCGGTCTTTTCCGCGGTGCTTTCAGGGGGAACGGCGGTCCTCGATAAAGTGGTTACCCACGGGCAGGCCACGGCTCAACCGGGAATGGCGGAGATCCGGGCCGATATCGGGGACTCTTCCGAGACCATTTCCATCCGGGTCATCCCGGGCTGGTTGTGCTTGCTTCCCGCCCTCCTCGCCATTTTGCTGGCCATTGTCACGCGCGAAGTTCTCGTCTCCCTTTTCGCCGGGGTCTGGGCGGGCGGCCTGATCGTCCTCGGATTCGGCCCGGAAGAACTCCTCCTCTCGGCCCTGCGAGCGCTCGACACGACCATCGTCGAGGCGCTTACGGATCCTTCGAACATGAAGATCGTTCTCTTTACACTGATCATGGGCGGCATGGTCGGCGTGATGAGCAAGAGCGGCGGAACCCGGGGCATCGTCGACGTCGTCTCGAAATTCGCAAAGACGCCCCGGTCCGGAATGATCTCCACCTGGGTCATGGGCCTTACGATTTTCTTCGACGACTACGCAAACTGCATGATCATCGGAAGCACGATGCGTCCCCTGACCGACCGGCTGAAAATCTCGCGGGAAAAGCTCGCCTACATAGTGGACTCCACCGCGGCACCCGTGGCGACCCTCTCGGTCATCTCCACATGGGTCGTCGCGAAGATGGGCTTCGTTGTCCAGACGGGGAAAGTCCAGGAGAGCGAAATGTTCTCGCTCTTCCTCGAACTCATTCCGTACAGCTTCTATTCCCTCTTCACGCTTTTCTTCGTCTTCCTGGTCGCGGTTTCGCGGCGCGATTTCGGACCGATGAGGAAAGCGGAGAATCGCGCGCTCGAAACGGGAGCGGTCCTCCGTCCCGGGGCGACCCCCCTGTCGGACGCGGAGACCTCCCTGGAAAAACAGGAATCGGACATGAGCCGTCGCTGGCACGTGGCGGCGGTTCCCGTCGTCGCCCTGGTCACCTTCACCATCCTGGGTCTCGTGCTGACCGGACGGCAGGCGCTCGGCGACGCCGCGGAGACGGCCGGTTTCTGGAAGGTCATGGGAAACGCCGACTCCTTCAACGCCATCCTCTGGGGCGCGATGGGAGGATCGGTCCTCGCCCTCGTGCTCGCCATGCTGGGAGGCCACCTGACTCCCCGGAAATCGATCGAAGCGTGGGTGGGGGGATGCAAGGGTATGCTGACGGCGGTTCTCGTCCTGACGCTCGCCTGGTCGATCGCGGCCACCTGCCGGGAACTTTCTACCGGCGAATGGGTCATCGCCCGGATCGGGGACGATCTTCCATTGAAGTGGTTGCCGGTCATCACCTTCGTCGTTTCCGCCCTGGTCGCCTTCGCGACGGGAACTTCGTGGGGAACGATGGCGATCCTGGTCCCGATCATCGTGCCGTGGGCCTGGACCAGTCCCGAAGATGGAATCCGTCTCGCTTCCCTGGCGGGCGTCTTGAGCGGCGCGATTTTCGGCGATCACTGTTCCCCCATTTCCGATACGACGGTGATGTCCTCCCTCGCGACGGCGTCCGACCATATCGATCACGTTCGGACACAGTTGCCCTATGGTCTCCTCTGTGGCGGCGTGGCCATCTTCATCGGTTTCATCCCGGTCGGATTCGGCCTGCCTCCCTGGGTGTCGCTGATCGTGGGCGCCGCCCTCCTGGTCGCCACGCTTCTCCTCCTGGGCCGAAAACCCCGGACCGCGTGACGGTCGAATGAAACGATTCCTCCACCCCTTCTGGTTCTGCGTCCTCCTCCTGAACGTGGCGGGATTCATCCTCCTCTACCCCCACTCCTACCAGCAGGACGGCGGACTGCACCATCTCCTCGCAAAGTGGTGCTGGAAAAGTCCCGAGCTTTTTCTTTCTCCCTGGTCGCGGCCGCTTTTCACCCTCCTCTATTCCCTTCCGGCGCAGGGCGGGTATCTCCTCTCCCGGATTTTCACGGGAGGAATTCTCTGCGCCACCGGTTGGATCGCATTCCAGATCGCGCGGGATCTCGGGTTCCGGCGGGCGTGGTTGGTCTACCCGTTTCTCATTCTGCAACCGGCGGTCCTGCTTCTCTCTTCTGACACGATGACGGAGCCCCTCTTCGCGCTCTTCCTTTCCGCGGCGCTTCTTCTCTACCTGCGGAACCGTCCCTTCGCGGCGGCGATTCTCGTCTCCCTTCTCCCCCTCGTCCGGCCGGAGGGATTTTTCATCGGCGTCTCCTGGGGATTCGTGATGCTCGCCGACCGGAACGTTTCGGAACGGTTCCTCTGGCGGTGGCCAAAAACGCTCATCCTGCTCACGGGAACGATCGCCTGGTGGCTGGCCGCGTGGGCCTTCACCGGGAACGTCACCTGGATTCTCGATACGTGGCCCTGGCAGGGAAAAGACCGTCTCGGACATGCGGCTCTGGAATGGTACGGGAGAATCGGTTTCGAAACGGCGGGCCTTCTCGTCTTCCCTCTTGCGGTTGTGGGTTCCTTCCGCGAATGGATATCACGCCGGAGAATCGTCCCCCTGCTGGTCGCCTGGTTCTGCTTTTTCCAGGTAGTCCTCTGGCAGTTCGGGCTTTTCGGATCGGCGGGATACGCCCGATACTTCGTCTGCATCTCTCCCCTCATCGCCCTCGTGGCGGTTTCCGCAGTCGAGACATGGAAGAGGGGGGCGATGATCGGCGTCGCGGTGGGGGCGGTTTTTTCCTGGGGCGTCGCCCTCTACGTGGTGGACGCGCACCTCTTCCTTCCCGACGCCCGTGCCGCTCGGGAGATGCACCGCTGGTACCGGGAAAACGACGACCGTCCCGTGGATCACCTGATCTGGAGCCAGTCCTACATGTGCATCCTCTTCGACGGGGACGTGCGGCAAAACCGGATCGACATGACCGGAACGGCGGAGAAGAACCGGCGGATCATCCGGGAGGCCCCTTCCGGAACGCTGATCTTCTGGGATTCGACGATCGGGCCGGCCTGGTTCAAGATCGGTCCCGCCGATTTCGAGGAGGCGGGGTATCGCCGGATTCATTCCCGAAAGTATGAATTACGCCCGTTATTCGCCTCGTGGGACCTCCTGGGGTTCCCCGCCTTCCGGGAGCAGGAGATGTACTTCTACCGCCGCCGGTAGATTGGCCTTCCGTTCTTGTGGCCCCCTGTTATAATCGCCCGCCTTCAAAATGGAACTCGCTGAAAAAACAGACCAGAAAGCCTCCCTCTGGGTGGTTCGTTTCTTCATCCTGCTGGTCGCGCTCTCATGGGCGATCGACCTTCTGGGTCTCCAGACGCGCTACGCCGTTTTCAGCGACGGAACCGGGTGGCTCGCGGCGGTCCGGTTCGACAGTTGGTCCGAAAGATGCGGACTGGCCGTGATTCTCGGTGTTTTCAGCGTGGCTACTTCCGGGACCTGGATTCTTCTTCTCCTGGGCCTTTCGAGACTCTTCCGGTGGGACCGTTTCCGCGTGCTGGCGATCGGTTCCTCCGCCTGGATTCTCGCCCTGGTCATCCACCTGATCGTACGGCAGGAAGTGTACGAATATTTCCGGGACGCCTTCGACCTGGTCGACTACAAGGACAGCGCGAACGGGTTCTGGTACATGGTGGAAGATATCTGGAGCTGGTTCGGAACGATCATCCTTCTCGGCCTCGGGGGTATCGCCGTCGCGGGAACCGGCATGTTCCTCGCGTTCCGGGTGATTCGAAAGCGGGGGCGTTCCTGGGGATGGATCGACCGTCTCTCCGGACGGGGAATCCTGGCCGCCACGTCGTTCACGCTCTTCCTGTCGATCCTGCTTTTGACGCTCTTCTCCCATCGATGGAGGGAGACCCGCCAGATGGTCCAGAAGACCTGGGTGGGATGGCCGCTTTCCAACGCGGTTCTTTTCGTGACCGACGTGGACTCGGACGGGTACAGCCCGTTCGGCGATCCGGCGGACGAAGCTCCGTTCGACTCCACCCGCCATCCCTACGCGGTGGACATTCCCGGGGACAACGTGGATCAGAACCTGCTTCTCGGCGATTTCCAGCTCGAAAAAGTAAACCCGGCGGACAGGGAAGAGATCGACGGCTGGTTTTCCTATCCCCCCGTCTCTTTCACCGAACGGAAAAACGTGATCGTGGTCATTCTCGAAAGCGTTCGGGCCGACGCGTTGGAAACGACGATCGACGGCCGTGAAGTCACGCCCCGCCTGCGACAGGCGGCGAAAGAAGGGGGACTGGTCGTCCCCCGTGCGTACGCCACCCGCGGCTTCACCATCAACGCCCTCGAGCAGATGTACTGGGGAGGATTTCACGATCCCGGCAGTTCCCTGCTCGACGAGTTCCGGGAAAACGATTACGAAATCGGCGCCTTCAGCGCCTACAATTTCGACAAGAGGGATTACCGGGAACGTCTCGCCTTCCAGAAGGAAGAGGTCGGGTTTTACCCGGAAAAAGACAATGAGAGCGCCCCCGGGGAAAAACTGTACGGGGGAATCGAGAAGTGGATGCACGCACGGGAAAAGGAGAAGCCCTTCTTCCTGTACGTCCATTTCGACGAATCACACTACCCGTACGGAATGGAAAACGAGCTCGTCTTCTGCGAGGAACCCCTGGCGGCGAACCAGATCACGAAGGAAGTAGCCGACCAGGTCCGGCGGCAATACCTCAGCCAGGTGTACCAGGTGGACCGCGTCTGCGGAAAAATCATGGATCTCATCCGGGAGACCGGCCAGGAAGAGGAAACGATCCTGATTTTCATGAGCGATCACGGGGAATCGATCTTCGACGACGGGATCCGGATCGGCCACGGAACGCAGATCAACGAGGTGATGACCCATTGCCTGATGCTCGTCATGAATCCCGGGATCGATGTGCCCTGCACGCTGAGCCACTACGACATCCGGGGCCTGGTCCGGAAAATGCTAACCACGCCGGCCGTGGAATCTCCGAAGATCCTCGAGGTCCCGGAAAAAAGGATCCTGCACTACCTTTATACGATCGATACTCCCACCTTTCTCGGCGAATACTCGGACGGGGAAGGACGACTCATCTACGACCTGCAGGACAACCGGATTCGCGACGAGCAGAGCGGGGAAGAAGGGATCTTCCGCGATGGATCCGTCTCGGACGACCTCTTCCGACGCGGGGCCCGGATGATCCATCGGTGGGAATACCTGAAGTTCCGCGCGGCGGGGAAAAACCCGCGCCAGTAGGAATCACTTCTTCCGGCGGGACTCGAGAATACCAATTTCCCCGTTGTGTTTCAGGATCACGTCATCCAGTCCGTCGTCGTTGAGGTCCTCGACGGTGATTCGTTTCGGATACCGGTCCAGTTTTTTTCGAAGGAACGGAGTCGACTCGAAGCCGATCACTTTCTTCCCCCCGGACCAGTGAACCTCCCCGTAGTGAAACCGGATTTCCTCCTCCCCGGGATTGATGACGACCATGTCGGGGCGCCCGTCCCCGGAAAGATCGCCCGACACGAAAACGAGGGGGACGTTCCCGGCGGACTTGTTCTTGAGGTCGTCGGTGCTGATCCGCACGATCTTTTCGAAGACGGGATCCTTCTTGAACGTCTGCGAGTCACCGTCGAACTGGAAGATCTCGTAGGCAATCCGGATTTCCCCAAGCACCAGAAGCTGGCCGCCCTGCCGCATGAGATCGGTCCGCAACCGGGAGACCATGCAATCGAGCTTTCCGTCCTGGTTCATGTCCACGAAGGTGGGGTCGATCGTCACGCCGCGGACCTGGATCACCTGGTCGGAGACGAAATTTCCCCTGCCGGTCCCGATATGGAGATAGACCCTCGTCTCCAGGCTCTCCAGCAGGCCGAGTTCCCCCACCACGCGCGTTACGATCATGTCCGCTTTTCCGTCGCGGTTGATGTCGACGAAATCAACGATCGGAACGTCGATCTTGTTCTTTTTTCTTCCGGTATCGAGCGTGGGAATGGAATAGCGGAAACGGTTTCGGCGGTTCGATTGGAACTGCCGCACGGGTCTCTGCATGAAGTAGGTGATCTTGTTCTTCCGGATCGTCACCAGGTCGTCGCGGCCGTCCCCGTTGATGTCGACGATGCTGATCCGCGGTAGTTCCCGGTTCAAAATGAAGGTGCTCGGGATTTTTTCCGAATGCTCCGCGTATCGATCGCCGCCGAGCGACCGGTCCGCGCTCTTCTCGAGACCTTCCTCCAGGTTCTGGATATGTCCGAATATTCCCGGCTGCGTCTGGAAAAAGATCCGGTACCCGTCGGGGAGCGGCACGATCACGTCGTTAAACCCGTTTCCGTCCAGGTCCCTGCGGTACTGCCAGACCAGGAGGTCTCCCGCGGGCGGCTCGGAGAAGAAGGTGCGGAGATGAAGAAGTTTCCGGGGCGTTTCGGAGATGCCGGTTCCGGTCCAGGTGTAAACGTAGAATCCGTCGGCCGCGATGAAGCCGCATTCGAGTCCCCCGGAAGGGACGAAGTTTCCGAAGACAAGCGCGCAGACGCGGTCGTCGACCTGGAATTGCTGGTTCGGTTTCCGGGGGAGCATTCCCTGCTCGTCGCGGATATACCACGCGAGCCAGCGCGTGGGAGGTTCGTCGTTGTAGTTCACGGAGGTGTTCAACAGGTCGGAGCGGCCGTCCCCGTTGAAATCGTAGGTGAGGGTGTCCTGCCGGCGTCCATGCACCTTCAGGTAATAAAGTTCGTAGGAAGGGGCGTCCTGCGGCGGGAACGGCATCGCGAGCAGAACCAGGAAAGGAAGCGTCACACTTCCTGCGTCACGTTGCGCTCGAGCCGTTCGACGAGACCCTGCTGTTCCCGGACCAGGTTTTCGGGAATCCGGTCTCCGAACTTGTCGAAGAAGGCCTTGTGGTCTTTCGCCTCGGCGTTCCACGCATCCAGGTCGATGCTCATGAGCGTATCCATCTCCGCGGCGGTGGTGTCCAACCCTTCCAGGTCGATCGCCCCCGGGGCGGGAACATGCCCGATGGCCGTTTCGGTCGCGGCGCCCTTTCCGTCCACCCGGTCGAGAATCCACCGAAGGACGCGGATATTTTCACCGAAGCCGGGCCAGATGAATTTTCCGTTCTCGTCGGTCCGGAACCAGTTCACGTGGAAGATGGAGGGAGGATTTTCGCTTTTCCGCCCCATCTCAAGCCAGTGGGTGAAATAGTCGCCCATGTTGTACCCGGCGAAGGGAATCATGGCGAAGGGGTCGCGCCGGACCACGCCGACCGCGCCGGTCGCCGCCGCGGTCGTTTCCGAGGCCATCGTGGCGCCGAGGTAGACGCCGTGCTGCCAGTCGAAGGATTGAAAGACGAGGGGCGCGAGCTTGGCGCGCCGGCCACCGAAGATGATGGCGGAAATCGGAACGCCTTCCGGATTCTCCCATTCGGGCGAAATGCTCGGGCATTGAGCGGCGGGGGCGGTGAACCGGGAATTCGGATGGGCGGCCGGATCGTTCCCGGGACGCCAGGGGCGCCCCTGCCAGTCGATCATTCCCGCGGGCGCTTCCTTGTCCTTCCCTTCCCACCACGGGGAACCGTCGGGCGTCATCGCCACGTTGGTGAAGATCGTGTTCTGTTGGATCGTTTTTCCCGCGTTCGGGTTGGTCTTCTCGTTGGTGCCGGGAACGACGCCGAAGAATCCCGCTTCGGGATTGATCGCGTAGAGGCGCCCGTCTTTCCCGTACCGCATCCAGGCGATGTCGTCGCCCACGGTCCAGACCTTGTACCCCTTCTGGCTGAGCGGTGGAACGAGCATCGCCAGGTTGGTCTTTCCGCACGCGCTCGGAAACGCCGCGGCGATGTAAGTGACCTTTCCCCGGGGATCCTCGATGCCCATGATGAGCATGTGTTCGGCGAGCCACCCCTCTTCCTTTGCCATCCAACCGGCGATCCGAAGGGCGAAACATTTTTTCGAAAGGAGTGCGTTTCCGCCGTATCCCGAGCCGTAGCTCCAGATTTCTTTCCGCTCCTGGAAATGGCAGATGTACCGGCGATCGGGGCTCAGGTCGCCCAGGGAGTGAAGACAGCGGGCGAAATCGTCCGACGTTCCGAGCTGGTCGAGCGCCACTTTTCCCATCCGCGTCATGGTGCGGAGGCTGAGCGCGACGTAGGCGCTGTCGGTGAGTTGGACGCCCACCTTGCTGTGGGGCGATCCGGCGGGACCCATGATGAAGGGCACGACGTACATGGTCCGCCCTTCCATGCACCCGTCGAACAGGGGGCCTACTTTCTTTTCGGCGTCGGCCGGGGACAGCCAGTGGTTCGTCGGGCCGGCGTCCACCTCGTTTTCGGTGCAGATGAAGGTGAGATGTTCCGTCCGGGCCACGTCCTGGTGGTGGCTCCGGTGAAGGTGGCATCCGGGCCATTTTTCTTCGTTCAGGGGGACGAGGTGGCCCGTCCGGGAAAGTTCCGCGATCAACCTGGATTTTTCCTCTTCCGAACCGTCACACCAGGATACTTTCGCGGGACGCACTTTTTTCTCGACTCCCGCGACCCATTCCGACAGAACCTTGTTTTCGGACATTCTTTTTCGACTCCCGCTAAGTGGTGAAGCCGCAATTATGCCCCGGCTTCAGAGCCGGAACAAGGGTTTCTCTGCCGCCTCCCCGCTCCTCCAAATCCGAAAAACGGTGTCAGACACCATTTTCCAAAAAGGGTCCGTAGCTCCCTGGATTCGCGCCCCAAACGATCATTTCAAAGCTCTTTTCAAAAAAGGTGTCTGGCGCCTTTTTTGTTTGGTAGAGTCTGTCGGCGTGAAGGTGGTGGCGATTGATCCGGGGTCTCGAAAAGCGGGATACGCCGTCTTTGAGATCAGAAAGAAGGGGGTCCTCCTCTCGGAAAGTGGAACTTTTTCCGTGGAAGGAAAAGAACTTCCCCAACGGCTTCTCTCCCTGCACCGGAATCTCAAGCGGCTATTCCAGAGGCATAAACCGAAGGAAGTCGCCATCGAGAAGACCTTCATGGGTAAAAGCGTCGCCAGCGGGATCACGCTTTCCTCCGCACGGGCGATCTGCCTGCTCGCGGCGGCGGAAGGGAACGCACGGGTTTTCGACTACGCTCCGGCACAGGTGAAAAAGGCGATTTGGCCGAACGGGCAGGCGGACAAGGGAACGATCCAGCGGGCAGTGCAACTTCACCTGGACCTGGAAGAACTTCCTCCGCCGGACGAGGCGGACGCCATCGCGCTGGGCCTGTGTCACCTGCAGAGAACCCTTTGAACGGAGGATTGGAAATGAACGACACGCTTCTGAAGGCCGACTTTCCCGGCCTGAACCATGTTTCGAGCGGAAAGGTACGGGACATGTACGACCTGGGAGAGAATCTCCTGATCGTCACGTCGGACCGGATCTCCGCCTTCGACGTGATCCTGGACGAAGGCATCCCGCACAAGGGAACCGTCCTGACGCACCTTTCCGAATTCTGGTTCGACTTCCTGCAGACACCCCACCACCTTGTCACCACCCGGATTGACGCGATGCCCCGGGAGGTCCAGGTCCACCGGGAAAAACTGGAAGGACGGTCGATGCTGGTCCGGAAGGCGAAACCCTTCCCGGTGGAATGTGTCGCGCGTGGTTACATCATCGGCTCCGGGTGGAAAGATTACCGGAAGACCGGCGCGGTTTGCGGGATCACCCTTCCGGAAGGCCTCCAGCAGGCGGAAAAACTTCCGGAACCGATCTTCACCCCGGCCACGAAGGCCGATGTGGGAGAGCATGACGAGAACATCTCGTTCGAACAAATGGTGGAGATCATCGGCAAGGAAACCGCCGAGGAACTGCGAAAACGCACGCTCGACATATATCGTCGGGGCGCCGCCCACGCCGAATCGAAGGGCATCATTCTCGCCGACACGAAGGTTGAATTCGGGGTCGCGGACGGGGAGATCATCCTCATCGACGAGGTGCTCACACCAGACTCCTCCCGGTTCTGGCCCAGGAATGACTACCGGGTCGGCATTTCTCCAGCCAGTTTCGACAAGCAGTTCGTCCGGGACCACCTTGAATCGACCGGCTTCAACAAGAAACCGCCCGCGCCGCCTCTTCCCGAAGAGATCATCCGGAAGACGGGCGAAAAATATCTCGAGGCCTTCCGTCTCCTGACCGGCCGGGAGTTGCCGCGCTGAAACCGAAGATCGATCCGGTCCTTCGATCCCTGACGGGCCTCTATCCCCTGACCATGCTGGGAGAATGGTCGTCCGAGGGAATATCTCCCTTCAAGATCCTGATCGGGACGATCCTCTCCGCCCGGTCGCGCGACAACATGACCAACGGGATTGCGCGACAGATCTTCCGAAAGTATCGCACCCCGGTGGCGCTTTCCAACGCGAAGCGATCCGACGTCGAGAAAATCCTGAAGCCGATCGGGTTCTACCGTGCCAAGGCGGACTACATCATCGAAACCGCCCGGATGGTGCGAAAAACCGGGGTTCCGGAAACGCGGGAAGGGCTCATGAAATTCCCCGGCGTGGGAAGGAAGGTCGCCAACTGCGTCCTCGTTTACGCCTTCGGGCAGGAAGAGATCCCGGTCGACATTCACGTTCACCGGATTTCGAACCGGCTCGGATGGGTGAAGACGCGCCACCCGGAGGAGACCGAAAGCGCGCTCGTCAAACTGGTTCCGCGAAAATGGTGGCCGGTGCTGAACGAGGTGCTCGTGGCTCACGGGAAGGAAACCTGTCGGCCGATCAGTCCAAAGTGCCCCGCGTGTCCCGTGGCGAGGTGGTGCGCGAAGCGAGTCGTTTCATCGCCATCCGTACGTACCGGGCGTTCTTCTCGAAACCGATGAACTTCCGGCCGAGTCTCTTCGCCACGACCGCCGTGGTCCCCGATCCGAGGAAAGGATCGACCACGAGACCGCGCGGGGAGGAGGAAGCTTCGATCATCCGGGAGACCAGTTTCTCCGGTTTCTGCCACGGGTGGGGGGTATTCTCCGGCATGGACCAGAAAGGCACGCAAAGATCTGTCCAGATATTGGAAGGGTGGGTCATTCGGAATCGTTCCCCGTTCTTCTCCGTCCAGTCCTTCGGTTTTCCGTTTTCGCGGTAGGGCGCGATGACCGGTTTCCTCCACTTGACCAGGTGGAAGGTATAGTCGTCGCCCTTCGTGGCGAACCAGGCGTCCTCCATGTTGTTCTTCCAGTTCCGCGCGGCGCCGCGCCCCTTCTCCCTCTTCCACGTGATCCGGTTGCGCACGGTCAGGTGGCGAGAGAGGATCTCCTGGATTCCGCCGGAAGTTTCCCAGGGGGAGCAGACATAAAGGGACCCTCCCCTGCGCAGGGCGCGCGCCGCGAGGGCGATCCACTCTTCGGTCCAGGAAAGGTACCGCGCCAGGCGTGACACGCGCGCTTCGTAGGGCGGGTCGGCGATCACGAGGGAGACCGATCCGGCGCGAAGACGTCCCAACCCTTCGAGAGCGTCGCCCAGGTAGACATGATTGGGAAGCGGACGGGACGGGAGAACTTCCGGGACGAACCGGGTCCCGTCGGCGCGGGACAATCGCAGGGTCTTGTTCCGGGGGGACGCCAAGTTACAACGTCTCCATGTAGAGGCTTCGTTCCCGCCGCTTGCGCACGTACTCGCGAATCGTTTCTTTCAACTCGACCGGTTTTTCCACGCCGTAGATTTCCAGCCTCGAATCGGTCGCGTCGGTGGAGATGATCGTGATCGTTCCAATGTCGAAAATCCGGTGGAAAAGGTTCTGGTAGACGGAGACGTCGTCCACCCGGATCAGTTCCAGTTCGTTGATCGTCCGGCTGAAAATGCCCACGTTCTTGAAAAACCGGTGGGTGGTCAGGCGGAAACCGATCGCATACTTCCCGTAGAGGAGGCGAACCGCGATGTAGGGAAGGGGAAGGAGAACGAGAACCCAGGTGACGGTTCCGAGGAAGGCGGGTTTCTCCGGGAGAATGAAGATCCAGAGAGACCAAAGGGCGATCGACCAGAGGAACCAGAAGACCCAGAGATGGGCCTGAGCCAGGATCGCCATTCGTCCCCGCCAGAGTTCCTTTTCCAGTTCGTCCGGTTTCGGCGCGCCGCGGGATCCCGCCAGTTTCGCCTGGGCCGTCAGAGCCGTGCCGCACTTGCTGCAGAACTGGTTGTCGTCGGCAAACGGGTTGCCGCACTGGGAACAGACCATGACGCCACGTCTCCTTTCTCCCGAAAGTATAGACAAATCGGACGAAGAGGACACGTCGATTACCCCTTTCTTATCGGCGCGGGCTGTCATAGAATCCGCGCGATGCGAAAACGGTTCAAGATCATCGTCAACCCGTACGCCGGCCGGGGACGGGCGCGAAAAAAGGCGCACGACGTGGCCGATTTTCTCCGGAAACAGGGATGTCGTGTCGACCTGGTGAAGCAACGGGACCCCGATCCGCTCGAGGGAGATCCGGACGCCGTCATCGCGGTGGGCGGAGACGGAACGATCAACGGCGTTCTCAATTCCCTGCCCGACAATCCGCCTCCCTTCGGCGTGATTCCTTCCGGAACCGGAAACGCGCTGGCGAAGGAGGTTCGTCTTCCGGAAGATCCCGAGTTCATGGCGCGGGTTCTCCGGGAGGGAAAGCCGACCCCCTGGGATTACGGAGTGGAGCGAAACCACGACAAGCGCTTCCTGATGTTTTTCAGCGCGGGGTACGACGCCTTCGTGGTCAACGACTTCCACGCGTGGCGAAAAGGGAACATTCACCAGTGGCAGTACTTCCTCTGGGGCCTGAAGTCGGTGGTTCCCTTCCAGGTTCCAAAAATCGGCATCGAGATCGACGGAAAAAAGATCACGGAGACCGCCTCCTGGATCCAAATTTCGAACGTCGCCGAGTACGGGGGTCCGTTGATCTTCACGCCCGGGGCGGGACCGGAAACGCGAACGCTCGAAGTGATGGTTTTTCGCGGGCGTTTCAAGCGGGATCTTCCCCGGTTGTACCTGCGGGCGATTCTCCTCTGGCTTTCCGGGTTCGACTATCCCATGCACGACCTGACGGTGCACCGCGGAAAGAAGATCCGGCTCTGGTCGGCGGATGGCCGGCCGGTGCATACGCAGTTCGACGGGGATCCGGGGGACCCTCTTCCCGCGGAGATCGAGGTCGTCCCGAGCGCCCTGCCGATGCTGATTCCGGGTTAGATCAGACCGACGCCATCAGCATCGCCAGCATCCGGGCGGTCGCCCCCCAGATCTTTCTTTCCCCGAACCGGTAGAAAGGAACGATCACCCGGACTCCGCGCATCGTCCTTTCCTCTTCCCCGATCGTGGCGGGGTCGGCCAGGTGGGAGAGGGGAACCTCGAAGACCTCCTCCACCTCTTCCGGATTGGGAACGGGCCGGAGGGATTCCCGGGCGAGAGCGATGTGAGGCGTGGCGACGAAGTTGGAGGCCCAGATATAAACGGGAGGAAGCGACCCGATCACTTCCAGTTTCGACCGGGGGATGCCCACCTCTTCTTCCGTTTCCCGCAACGCGGTATCGAGAAGGGAATCGTCGCCGGGATCGCGCATGCCTCCGGGAAAAGCGATCTGCCCCCGATGTTCGGCGACCGTCTCCGTTCGTCGCGTCAGCAGGATGGAGAGATCCTTCCCCGAAAGGATCCCCATCACGGCCGCCTCGCGGGGGTTTTTTCCTACCCTCAGTTTTTCGAGCATGGCCATCGTCGTTCCATCGGGAAACCGCACGGCAAATCTTTCCTGTGCTTCCGGCCTGGGGTGAAGGATCCCGGCACGGACCTGGTCGAGGGTGATCGTCATACCGCCCGCCGCACCATCCAACGGGCAAACGCGGAAACGAGATCGGCCGCGAGGACGATCCCGGCTCCGAGAAGGACGAAGAAGATCATCTCGTCGTAGTAATGGTTGCTCCTGGCGTCGGAGATCCAGTACCCGAGGGAGACGATTCCGAGCATGCCAAGCACCGTCGCCTCCCGGACGCACGTTTCAAAACGGTAGAAGAAGTAGAGAAGGAAACGGGGAAGCGCTGTCGGAAAGATACCCATCCCCGCGATCTGCGAACGGCGCGCGCCGAGCATACGAAGAGACCGGAGCGTCGCCGGGTCCAGGTTTTCCACCACCTCCGAATTCAACTTCCCGAGAATACCCCCGTTGTGAATCGCAAGCGCGAGGATGGCTGGCCAGGCGGAGGGTCCAAGCATCGCAAGGAAGAGGTAGGCCCAGACGTATTCGGGAATCGCCCTCAGGAAGAGCTGAACGAACCGGGTGAACCAGACGACGATCTTCCCGGGAAGAGAGGTTTTTCTTTTCCCGGGCAGGAACGGATCGGGTCGCATGAAATTCCGCGCCGCCGGGAGGGTGAGAAGAAGTCCGCCTAACCCCGCGAAGAGGATCGCAACGACAGACATGTGGAAGGTCGTCAGGAGACCCGGCCCGCCTTTTTCACGGAAGAGATCCTTCGCCCAGGTCCAGGTGGATCCGCCTTCCTCCGCCGGGTGGGGAACCACTTCCTGCCCGAGGAACCGCTCCAGGTTGTCGATCCGGTTTTTCGCAAAAAGGCCCGTGACGTCGATTTCCCCTGAGAACCAGGAAGCGAGACCGATCGCGAGAAGGGCGTAGAGGCTCCCCTGCAGGAAAAGCCGGCGCGGTCGTTCCTTCCAGAGGGCCCTGATTTTTTCGTCACGATCATTCATACGCGACGAACCTCCTCCGAAGCGCGCCGCTCCAGGCGTCGAGAACCAGGACGAGAAGGAAGAGCGTGTAAAGGTAGGTCCATACCTCCCCGTAGTGGACGTTATCGAAGGAGGCCCGGATGAAATAGCCGAGTGTCTGGTACCCGAAGAACCCGAGGATCGCGGAGGAACGGACGGCGCATTCGAACCGGTAGAAGGAGTAGGCCATCATGTCCGGAAGCGCCCGGGGGAGAATGCCGAAGGTGAAAACCTGCAGGCCGGTTCCGCCCGCCATTCGCAGGGCGCCCGAGGCATTGCGCGGCGCCTCATCGATCATCTCCGAGAAGATTTTCGCGAGCGTTCCGCCGTAGGGAATCGAGATCGCGATGACGGCGGCGAATGTATTGAAGCCGAAGGCGGCGAGGAAGAGCACCGCCCAGAGAAGTTCGTGCACGGACCGCATGAGGGCGATGAAGAGGCGGGTCGCTCCGTAGAGGAGGGATCGGACGGGTTTCGGCAGAAAGCCCGATCCGGCCCACCACGAGATGGAAGCGGGAAAGCCGAGGAGAATCCCGATGAGCAGCGAGAGGGTCATCGCCGCGGCGGCGAAGACGACGGTGCGCCACGCCGCATGAAACGCCTGCACCAGGAGTGGTTGGGTTCCGTCGGGAACCTCCGACTCGTAATCGAGAGCGGGCTGGAAGGCGTGGGAGAAAAAATCGACGACGATCTTCGCGCCCCCCTCCCCGGGAACGAGGTCCGACAGATGGATTCCGAGCGCGTTCCACGAGAGAAGGCCGAGCACGAGAAGGGCGACCAGGACGAGGGATCGTTTCCCCAGCAGGAAGGGCCGCTCAGGCGCCATCGCTCATCATCTCGCCTTCTTCGAGATCGTAAAGCCGGTGGAAACATTCGTCGTCCACCGTTTCCGCGCCGTGGTCGAAGGCGATCTTCCCGCCCCGAATTCCGACCAGCCGAGGAAAGAATTCGCGCGCCAGTTCGAGGTTGTGCAGGCTCATGACGAGCGTGACACCCCGTTCCCGGCAGATTTCCGTGAGAAGAGAGACCGTATCGCGGGCCCGTGCAGGATCGACGGAGGAGACCGGTTCGTCCGCCAGGATCGCCCGGGGCTCCTGGAAAAGCGCGCGGGCGATGCCGACCCGTTGTTGCTGTCCTCCCGAGAGCGAGTCGGTCCGATGGAACAGTTTTTCGGGGATCCCGACGCGTTCCAGGATCTTGTGGGCGAGGGAGAGGTCGTTCCGGGAAGGGAAGAACCAGGCCCGGGTGGCGCCCGCGAAGGAACGCTGCCCCAGTTTTCCGGCAATGACGTTCTGGGAGACCCGCACGTTCGGCACCAGGCTCAGGTCCTGGTGAACGAACCCGATTTCGGAACGGATGCGGCGAAGGTCGGTCCGGGGCAGTCCCGCCAGGTCGCGACCATCCACTTCCACGTTCCCCTCGGTCGGGCGGAGGGTTCCGTTGAGGAGCCGGAGAAGAGTCGTCTTGCCCGCCCCGCTGGGGCCGACCAGGGCGACGCTTTCCCCCGCTTCGATGCCGAGGGAAACCCCCTCAAGCGCGGTCGTCCCATCGAACCGGTGTGTGACCTTCCGGATCTGGAACCGGTCCGCGCCGCTACCGGAGGAGCCCGAGCTTCCTGCCGAGTCCTGCGAGATCATCCCAATCCTCGTTTTTCGCCGGAATCAATTTTTTCCGGTTGATGGCCCTGAGGAGTTCCGGATCGGTCATTCCAATCATGATTTTCTGGAGCAGATCGATCGTTCCTTTCCCGAACCGGGTCTCCAGGACGGGATGCGCGGTCCAGTTATAATCGGGGTAGGGAGGGGTGGTCCAGATGACGCGGCAGAATTCCGGGTCGATTTTCTTTGCGGCCACGAGACGATCGTACGTCTTGTAGTCGATGGCGCCCGCCTGGAAGGTCCCGGCCGCGACCAGTTGTGCGGTCTTTTCATGCGAACCCGAGAAATGGGCCTCCGTCCCGAAAAACTCCTTCGGGGTCATTCCGGAATGCTTGCGGATGAAATATTCCGGCATCAGCCGACCCGAGGTGGATCCGGCCGAACCGAAGGTGAACGTTTTTCCGCGAAGATCCCCTGGAAATTCGTTGCCCGGTTCCAGGCCCGAATCCTTGTGGGCAATGAAATAGGTGTGATATTCCGGGTCGACTTCCCCCTGGGCGATGGCCCTGGCGCCCGATACTTTTTGACGGACACGAACACCGGTCAACCCGCCCAACCAGGCGAGGTGGACATCCCCGTTGACGAACGAACTTACGGAGGAGGCATAATCGGCCGTGGGAACATATTGGACCTCCACCCCAAGTTTTTCCGACAGGTACTTTTCCAGCGGTTTGAATTTGGCCGCCAATTCGGTCGTGTTGTCGCCTGGAATGGCCGTAAATTTGAGAACCGGCTCCGCCCCGGAATTACCGCACCCGGTCCCGGTAATCCCCAAAAGGACGAGGGAAAAGACCCGGGCCAGCGGCATGGACGATTTCCTTAACAGGGATACGGGGGACTCAATTTAAACCCCGGACCATCCCGGCACAACGAAAACCCGCCACGGGCGCTTGATTCCGGCAGATCCGCGTGTTACAAGGTGCGGAGATGAAAAGCCGCACCGAAAGAGACACGATGGGGGAAATTTCCGTCCCCGCCGACCGCTACTACGGCGCCCAGACACAGCGGTCGATCGATAACTTCCGGATCGGGGACTCCCGGTTCCCCCGGGAACTGATCCGCGCGTTCGGCATCCTGAAGAAGGCGGCGGCGTCGACCAACCGGGAGTTGGGACTTCTCGACGGAAAACTCGCGGACGCCATCGGGAAGGCGGCCGACGAGGTGATCGACGGGAAACTGGACGACCATTTCCCGCTCGTCGTCTGGCAGACGGGAAGCGGAACCCAGACGAACATGAATTCGAACGAGGTGATCTCCAACCGGGCGATCGAACTGCTCGGGGGAGTGATGGGATCGAAAGATCCCGTGCACCCGAACGACCACGTGAACTGTTCCCAGTCTTCGAACGACACCTTTCCGACCGCGATGCACATCGCGGCAGTGAACGAGATTCATCGCCGGTTGCTTCCAAAACTCCGGGACCTGCACGGAACGCTCTCGAAAAAGGAGAAGGACTTCCGGGACGTCGTGAAGATCGGGCGGACCCACCTGATGGACGCGACTCCGCTCACCCTGGGACAGGAGATATCCGGCTGGGCAGCGCAACTGCGGAACGCGGAGAAGGCGATCGAGAACACGATCCCCCATCTCTCGGAACTGGCCATGGGAGGAACGGCGGTCGGAACCGGACTGAACAGCCACCCGGAATTCGGGACGCGGGTCGCGGCGAAGATCTCCGACCTGGCGGGCCACAAGTTTATCACCGCCCCGAATAAGTTCGCCACCCTCGCCGCGCACGACGCGATCGTCGAGGCGAGCGGCGCGATGAAAACCCTGGCGTGCGCCCTGATGAAGATCGCCAACGACGTGCGGTGGCTTGCAAGCGGTCCCCGTTCGGGAATCGGGGAAATCAAGATTCCGGCGAACGAGCCGGGCAGTTCGATCATGCCGGGAAAGGTCAATCCCACGCAGTGCGAAGCGATCACGATGGTCTGCGCGCAGGTGATGGGCAACGACGCGGCGATCGCCGTGGGAGGTTCTTCGGGCAACTTCGAATTGAACGTCTACAAGCCCCTGCTCATCCACAACCTGTTGGAATCGATCCGGTTGTTGGCCGACTCGATGGAATCATTCCACGACCGCTGCATCGTGGGGCTGGAGGCGGACCCGGCGAGGATCCAGGAGCACCTGGAGCGGTCGTTGATGCTGGTGACCGCCCTCAACCCACACATCGGCTACGACAAGGCGGCGCAGGTGGCGAAGAAGGCGTACGCGGAAGGGTCCACGTTGCGGGAAGCTGTCGAAGCGCTCGGATTCATGACGGGTGCGGAATTCGACGCCGCGGTCAAGCCGGAAGAGATGACCGGGCCGCGGGGGTAAATGACCCCTTTCAGGCCAAACGATTCAAGGCTAACTTCGCCTTTTCGCCTTCCAGGGACAACCCCCTCCCTTTGAAGGCCGCCCAAAGCGCGAACAAACCATAGAGAGCCCACATCGCCGCCATTCCCCAATCCCGTTCGTTTTCAAACCCTTCCAGGAAATGCGCCGCCGCAAAGAAAAAGCACCCCACCGCACACGCCAAAGAGTTTCGCCAACCTTTTTCCATCTTTACCTGTATGGCCGCTTGATGTCGGCGGAACGATTCCGGCCCGAGGAATTTCCACATCGTCCGGATGACCAGGATTATTAACAGGATACCCCCCGCCAATAGAACGGGTCCACTTGCTCCCATGGAACCGTAGTTATCCAGGGACTCGCGTGTCCAACGAAGGATTGGAGTGAAGACGTCGGGAGCCAGGATGAATACCGAAAGGATGAGTCCGCCCAAAACCGTGATGGCAATCCCGACTTTATGATTGGATTTCTTCGTGCCGGGATGATCTACCTCAGATACCGAGACTTTCGCGAAATCTTTATTGCGACGACCGGCGATTATAATGACAATCGCGACAATCCCACCGACAATGCGCAAAAGAAATGGGATAATTTCCATCATCTTGTTCACCTCCCGGAAGCCTGAACTCACTGTTCATCTGCGGGATTTCCCCAAAGTGACAAGATTATTTGTTTTTGATTTGCGGATTTTAAAGGATGGCCCGGGCAAGAGAGGAAGTTGGACTACTTGTTGACGACCTTGAACTTCGCGCCGTTCTTCTTCCACCAGGCCTTCCAGTCCGCGCCCGCCTTGAACTTCTCGCCGGTAAGGGCCCGGAGGGTGGTCGAAACGGATTTCGCCAGGGTCTTGTTCCTCTCCTCGTCGTCCCGGTTTCCCTGCGTGCGCCCCGGGTTGGGTATGTAGGAACCGCCGAGGGTCTTGGTGCTCCCCTTGGAAATGCCGGCGTCCTTTTGGAGGGAAACGAGCGCCTCGATCAGCGGGGAGATCGAGGATTTCGAACGGAGTTTTTCCGCCGCCCGGATCGCGGCCTCGGCGACGACGGTCTTTTCCTCGAGGAAGAGGCGGTTGACCACCCGGGTCGCTTTTTCGTTTCCCAACTCTCCCATCGCGTCGAGGATGGAGGCCTGCACTTCGGGTATCCTGCGGTTGGATCCGAACCCGGCGGCGAGGAGGGAGAGTGCCTTGGAGGATTCTTCCCGGTACCCCCCCAACGCCCCGGCGGCCGCCATGCGCACGACCGCGTCGTCCTTCCGCAGGTGGGACCCGAGCAGGGAGAGGACTTTTCTTCCCCGCGCCACGCCCAATGTTTGGACCGCTTTCGCCCGCGCGTTCGGATCCTCGTTCTTATAAGCCTGTTTAAACCGGTCGATGGCTTCCTCCTGCAGGGAGGGCAACAGGAGCAGGAGAAGGGCGGTGACCATATCTTATTCCGGCTCCGTGTACTTGCCCGCGTTCTTGCGCCACCAGTTGAACCAGTCGTTCCCGGTATTGTACCGCTCCCCGGTGATGTCCTTGAGCGCCTGTTTCGCGGAGGGGAGCAGGGCCTTCTTGCGCTTGATCTGTTCGTTTTCCTGGGAACCTCCCACGTTGCCCGGACCCGGCATCTGCGGAGCGCCGGCGCCCGTCTGTTCCTCGCTGATTCCTTCCAGTCCCTTGACCAGCTTGATCAGTTCGGAAATGCAGAGCTTCGTCTTCAGATCGGTGGTGGCGGAAATCGCGGCCTGGGCGACCGTGATCGTCCGGTCGTTGAAAAGGGCGCAGACCTTCTTGTCGATTTTCTTGTAGCCGGTCTGCCCCGCGCACTCGATGAACTTTTCCTGGGTATCCGGATCCTTTTTCATGGCGCGAACGGCGCCGATCAGGGTTTCCCCTGCGTTCCTGTCCTTCTTGTACTTGGCGAGGTTTTCCGCCGCGGCGAACCGCACCGTGCGGTAGGCGGCGTTGAGCCCTTCCTGGACCTCTTCCCGGGTCGTGGAGGAGGAAAGGATCTCCTTGTAGGCGGCTTTCTTGATCGCACCGGTGTTTCCGAGGAGCCACTTTTTCAGTTCGGCGAAGACCTTGGCGTGCTGCATTTCGCCGAGCGTGTTCAGGGCATCCACGATATCGGACTCCGATTGGGCCGTTTTCAACGAGGCCTTGAATTGCTTGAGCGCGAGCTTGACTTCATCCTTGGTCGGTTCGTCCTGCGCGGCGAGGGGAAGCGCGAGCGCGAATACGCCCAGGAGGGCGATCCATTTCCTGTTCATGCGTTTGACTCCGAATATGGGACGTTCTTCTATTAAACAACCCAAAGGGGGGGGTTGATTCGGAAAAACCGAATTTCCATCCTCCGGGGAGGCGGGATTGTACCATACCCGTTTCCGCGATTGCAATTCCGGCCGTACGGAAGAACCGTTGCGATGGCGGGAAAGGGTCTCTAGAATGCGCCGATGGAAGACGACCCTGTATTGAGCCCCGAAGAGGCTCCCGGCCCGAAATTCTCCCTTTTCCAGGTGGCCACCACGGGCATCATCGTGCTCATGGCGGCGACGACAGCCATTTCCTGGTACTTCATCCGGAAACGGCAGGTGGAACAGGAGGGGGCCTCTCCCTCGGCAAAAGCGGTCGCGGAGCGACCGAAAGAAGAGGGCGACCGGATCGCCCGGCTGGAAAAGAAGATCGCCGAGCTCGAGGAGAAGTTGACCGGGATGGAAATACAGGTGCGCCAGGTCCAGACTTCCCCCGGAACGACCCACATGCCGGATCTCCGGGTGGTTCCAACGGATAAGCCTCCCGAAGGGGAGGGAGCACAGGTGGAGGAAGCGCACCATGATTTCGCCGCGGGAAAGTACAAGGAGGCGGAAAACGGATATTTCCGGGCGATTTTCCTCTATCCCGACAGTTTGGACGCGAACGTGGGACTGGCGCTTTGCGCGCTGGTACGGGGCGCCTACGCGGAAGGGTGGTCCATCCTGTCCAGGATCCTTCGGCGCAACCCTGATTTCCTGAAGGAAGCGGGATCCCCGCTTCTCTTTTTCGGATCGGAGGAGGAGTACCGGAAATACCGGGATCGACTGCAGGCCCATCTCGGGGAAAACCCACTCGACGCGGAAGCAAAGCTTTTGAAAGCCTGGCTGGAAGTGTACGAAAAGGGGGGGAATTATGGAAAGTCCCTCGCGAGCGAGTTGCCGGGAAATCCGGATGCCGGGATCCTGATACAACAGATCGACTCGAGCGGAAAATAAGCTCCTCCGTTCGAAAAACGACCGACATCTATATGTTGACATGAAATTTTCGACATCCGTATAATCCCCGGCAGTCAAAGGATTTACGCGTGCCGACGTACGATTACGAATGCGCCCAATGTGGCCACGTTTTTGAGGTTTTCGAAAAGCCGACCCAGAAACGGGTCAAGAACTGCCCGGATTGCAGGAAGGGAAAGGCCCGGCGCCTGCTGGGTGCGGGGGCCGGAATAATTTTCAAGGGAAGCGGCTTTTACATCACGGATTCGAAGGGTGGATCGGGCGAGCCGAAATCCACGAAGAAAAAAAAGAAGACCACGCGGAAAGTGAAAAAAGATTCTTCATCCAAATCGGAGTCAAAAAAATGAGAGACCTGAAGGGGGACTGGAAAGACCTTTTCAACGGATTCATGATCGCGCTCGACATGCGGAAAATGTTTCTCGCATTCTGCGGGATCGTCTTTACCGTTCTCCTCCTGGGCGCCCCCACGGCGTACATCGGGGAGAAGCTGGATGAAAACGCGGTGACGCGTCCGAACGGGTTTCTCCTGCACGAAATCTATAATACCGTTTCAGACAGCTGGCGTGTCATCTACACCGGAACGGAGGCCTCTCCCGCCAACTGGAAGGTCTACGTTCCCTACTCCATCTTCTTTATCCTGCTCTTCCTGACCATCTGGTCCTACTTCGGAGGCGCGATCTGCCGTATCGCGGCGTATGAAATCGCGAAAGACGGGGAACGGATCGAGACGGCCAGCGCATTGAAATTCTCGGGAAAGAAGTTCTGGAGCTTCTTCTGGGCGCCGTTGATCTGCGTGATCGGTTTCGCTTTCTTCTTCCTCTGCAATTTCCTGGGCGGGGCGCTCGGAGGGGCGATTGATCTTATCCCTGCGGTGGGAATGATCGGAGCTCCCCTCGTGGCCCTGCTTCTGCCGCTCGCGGTTCTCTCCGGCTTCATCATGGTCCTGATCCTGATCGGGACGATCACCGGGTCGCCGCTCTTCCTGCCCGCGGTGGCGGCGGAAGGGACCGACAGTTTCGACGCGGTCAGCCGTGGCTTCAGCTACGTCTATTCCCGCCCGTGGAATTACATCTGGTACCAGGGGGTGGCCGCGGTATACGGAAAAATCTGTATCGCCTTTGTCATTCTATTCACGATCGGCATGTGCCACCTGGGCATCCAGGCGGGCGGAGCCGGTTTCGACGTCTTCGGCAAGGAATCGGGAAAAACGTTCGACCGGATCGAGAATTCGAGCTGGACGATGATCCTGTCGAAAGACCACCAGGCGGCGAATTACGACTGGAACCCCGTCACCTACGCCAAGTCCGTTCCGACGCGACTGGTCTCTTCTCCCTGTGAACTGCTGGTCCGGGACCCGTACGGCCGACTCCAGTGGATCGCGACGACCTGTTTCGTCCGTCCCGACTGGGACCAGACGATCGATACGGTCGGCAAGGAGAACGGGGGAAACTGGGGCCACAAGATCGGCGCCTATATTCTCACGGCGTGGCTGATCGTCATCCTCGGCATGGCGCTCGGGTACCCGATCTCCTACTTCCTGAGCCAGCAGACGCTCATCTATTACATTCTCCGGAAGAAGGTGGACGGGATCGAGATGGACGAAGTCTTCGTGGAAGCCTCCGAGGACGAGGAGCCTCTTCCCGAACCGGCCGCGCCCGCCGATCCCCCCGAGGAACCCAAGAGCGAAGAGGACGCCGGGGACAAGAAGGACTGATCCGCCGGAAGAGCCCTATTTCCGGGAGAGCGTTCCTCCGCAGAGACGGTATACCCGGTCGCCGACGAACATCGCAACCGGTACGAAAACCAGCCCGGCGATGACGTCCACGACGTAGTGGTAGCGGAGAAAAACGGTGGAGAGGATCAACCCGATTCCCGGAACCAGCGTACACCAGAAAAAGGTCCGGTGAACCCGCCAGGCGTAGGCCAGGACCAGGGTCGCGATCCCGGCGTGGAGACTGGGAAACGCGTCGGGCGTGGTCATCTCGAGATCACGCAGGAACTGGTGCATCCATCCCCCGAACCATAGTCCGTCGAGCGCTTCCGGACGCATTTCAAAATGTTGCGGTCCGACCGCGGGCACGGCCATGTAACAAAGATATCCCGACAACGTTGCCGTCATGTAGATCGTTCCGAAATGGCGGTACCGTTCCTCCTCTCCGCGCAACCAGAAGATCAGGGCGAGAATCCCGGGCATGGGAAAATAGAACCAGTAAAAATAATAAAGCAGTTCGACGAAGGGCGGCCACCAGACCCGGGAAAGGCCTCCCGCCACGTCTCCGAAGAGCCGACCATCCCAGGAAGCGAGGATTCGATCGAAATAATGATCCCCGAACGGATGGATCTGCGGAACAAGGAAGGTCAACTCGCGGAAAAAGGCCAGCAGGAAAAGGATGGGAAGCCAGTGGCGGAGAACGGTCCAGAACCGTCTTCGGTATTTCGGTTCCACCCACGCCACGCAGAGAAGGACCAGGGTGCCCAGCGCATGGAGTCCCAGGAACCCCCAAAGCCCCTCCGCGTTCCGAAAAATCAACAGAAGACTCACGATCGCCATGTAGGCCAGCAAGACGATTTCGAACGGATAAAAAAACTTTCGCATGATTTTTCAATCAAATTTGAGCGGACAAAGTCTGGTGCCGGGAGGGGGAATCGAACCCCCATGAGGTTACCCCCATCGGTTTTTGAAACCGACGCGTCTGCCAATTCCGCCATCCCGGCCAAGGGTCGCGAGGGTCAAGTGTACCGCTGACCCCTTTCAGGTCAAAGACTTTGGGGTTCATTTCCGTGGCCTGGAGTACGCCAATGATTACCCGATATAATTGTGTTTCGATTCGACACGTCTGACCCGTAATTCCACGCCAAATGAACCCCAAAATCTTTGCCCTGAAAGGGGTCAGCGACCGAGGGATTGGCCGAGGGATTTTTGGCGTTCTCTTTCGGAGGGAGTGGGGGTTCCGTGATCGGCCAGGAGGAAGAGAGCGGAACCGTCCACGAAGCGGATGTCGGTCAACCAGGTTTCCCGAGCCCCGACGGAAGAGCCGATGAACCTGGGAAGGGAGAGGGGGGTACAACGATCCCGGGATTCCGAGGGATAAAGCCCGATGTGCTCCCGATCCCTGCCCCGGAATTCCCGCCAGACTTCCAGTTTTCCGTCCCGCACCGCGAGAACCATTTTTTCCGTTCCGGCTGGATTGATCGCGACACGGAGAACTTCCCCTTCGGCCAGGATGAACTTTTTTGATTCGGGAAGGGGGACATTCCGGGCCGTTACCCAACCCAGTTCCACCCGGCAGAAAATACAGAGGGGGGCCGGATCGTCCGCCCCGTACCCGGTCCCCATCAGGCAACGCCGTTTCATGTCGTACCGATCTTTCAACCCGAGAAGGTGGCCGAATTCGTGCGCCGCGATCCCGCCGGCGTGTTTCCCCGCCTCCGAGGGCATGACCACGTAGTCGATTTTCATCCGACAGATCCGGAGAGATCCCTGGTGCGGCCACAACGCGGACCCGCGCGCGCCGATCCGCCCTTCGACCAGGAACGCGACCCCGTCATGAAGGGCCAGGACACCCTCTCCCTGACGATGCATCCAGCCACGGAGAACTTGCCGGAAAGTCTCGATCTCGGCGGCCGATCGGATAGGAATCTTCCCGAACTCCGTCCGGGACCGCTCCAATTGCGTCGCGCTGTATTTCTTCACCGCCAACTGGAACTTTCCCGCCGATTTTTCGGCGAAATAATTCCGGACTTCTTTTTGGAAAATCGGAGGGAAATTTCCCCCGCTCTTTTCCGCGAAGGTGACGGGAAGAACCGCAAGGCTGTAGCTTGTTTTCGGCTGATCGGGCACTTCGCCCACCGGGGCCTGGAGCAACAACAGTAGAAGAGACAACGCCATCATCATTTATGGACTTTTATCGTCGCCCTTCAGGGAACGCCAGAGCGCACTGAGAGCGACCTCCCGATCCTTAAAATAGCGCGTGTGCCCGTACTTTTCGACCAGTTCCCCGATCGCGGAGATCGCTTCGGATTCCCTCTCCTGTGAAAACAGCAGTTTGAACCGGTCGTGCAAATCTTTGGCGCGCGCCTCGTCGTCCTTCGACGGAGTCGGCGTTGCCTTCGGCCGTTCCTGGATGGAGCGCCAGGCTTTCGCCTTGGCCAGGGCGTCCTCGTTGGTGCCTCCCAGTTCTGCGTACTGCTCGTAATGCTTCATCGCCAGGGCTGTCTTCCCCTCGAACCGGGTTTCGTAAATCTGCGCGAGAAGAAGATGGGGCTCCACGTCGCGGGGGCTGTACCGGCAACAGACCAGCAGATCGGCCACTGCCCCGCGGTACTGTGCGCGGCTCAGGAGGATCATCGCGCGGGAAAAATAGGCGTCCGAAAAAGTGGGATTGGCGCTGATGGCCGAACTGTAATCGGACAGCGCGCGGTCGATTAATTGCCGGGTAGGGATCTGCGTGTTCCCCGATTTCCGCATTTGCAGCCAGGACCAACCGCGGGAAAAATAAGCGATCGCGTAGGAGGGATGGTATCGAAGAGACTGCGTGAAGGCTTCTATCGCCTCCTCGTGCCTCCCCTGGTCCCCCGCTTCCACCCCTTCCCGGTAATATTCCCGGGCCGCCTTGGGGTCGAGTTTCAATTCCGAGGAGGCGCACCCCGCCACGAACAATAGAATCAGTGCCGTACCCGTTCGAGCCACTTGTCGCTCTCCGATTTGATGTCCTTCTGGTCGATAATTTTGAGCTTGGACTTCTCCAGGTCACTCAACTCTTCCAATTCCGCGATCGTGTACGCCACGTACGGCGTGAGGAAAATCATCAACTCGCGCCGATTCACGTTTTCCTCGGTATACCGGAATAGCCAGCTCAGGAGGGGAATGTCCCCGAGAATCGGAACCTTGGATGTTGTCTTGTCCACCACCTCGCGGATCAATCCGCCGATGATGACAGTCTGCCCGTTGTGAACGGCGACGGTGGTCTCGGCCGAATTGATGAGGAACGTGGGGGAGGTGACCCCCTCGGTGATCTGTACGCTCTCGGTGCTTGGCGCGATGTCGGACACCTCGGGTTTCACTTCCATGGTGACAAGTCCGTCCGGGTTGATATGGGGGGTGACTTCCAGGATGATCCCGACATCCTCGTACCTCACCGTGTTCACCGTGTTGCCGAGGGAATTCACCGTGGTGTTGCTGATGATCGGAACCTGTTTCCCGATGTTGATGTTCGCTGTCTGGTTGTCCAGAACGAGAATGCGCGGCGTGGCGAGGATTTTCAGTTTCCCCTCCTGCGCGTACATGTTGAGCGTTCCAGAGAACTCGTCCCCAGTAAGCGCATAGGTGAAACCTTCGGTCGCGAGGGAAAAATCGGTGCCGAAGCTGTTGGTGGCGTGATCGCCTCCCGAGACGGTCATCTGGTTTTCCCAGGATCCTTCGACGCCGAATTTCATGGTATCGTCGAGGGTCACGTCCGCGATGAGCACCTTGATCAGCACCTGCGGGCGAAGCTTGTCGAGATTGTTCACGATGTTCTGGATCGCCTCGAAATTCCGGGGCGACGTCCGGATAACGAGGGCGTTGGTGTCCTCGTCAGCCTGCACGTCCACCTGCCCTTCGACACCCCGGCGGGTCCCCTCGTCCTGGAGAGGGTCCTGGAAATCCTCTTCCTGCTCCAACGGCCCGAGGTTTCCGCCGCGATTATTGTTCCTGCTATTGTTGTTTCGGTTGTTGGTGGTGTTGTTTCGATTGTTGGACGAACCCTGGGTCCGGCTCCCGCTGGAACTCCCCCGGGAGCCCTCGAGAAGGTCCCGGATTACTTCGGCGATGTCGGGTGCGTCGGCAAACCGGAGCGGAAGCACGTAGGTGCTCATGCTCTCGGTCGGGTTCTGGTCCAGCCTGGAAACCACCTCGTCCATGATCTTGATGTATTCCGGGGAAGCCTTCACGATGACCGCGTTGGTCCGTTCATCGCTGGTGATTTCGATTTCATCGTTGGGGGAAAGGCTCGGACTGCCGGACCCCTGGGTTCCCCCCATCATCTGCATCATGCGGCTGCCGCGACCGCCTCCTCCCCCGGTCTGCTGGGGACGCCCCGCCGTGCGGGTGGCGTTGACCTGCGGGCGGAAGATGTCGCGAAGAATGGTGGCCATCCCATCGGCTTCGGCGTTCTGCAGTTCGTACACCTTCACGACCAGCATGTCCGAAATCTGTCGATCGAGGCTCCGGACCAGGTCGTCGATCAGTTCGAAGTTCCGTTCGCTTGCGGCGACGATGACCGCGTTTGTCCGGACGTCGGCCACCGCCTTCACCTCGCGGGAAGAGGCGACCGGTTCTTCCTTCGGCTGTTGCTGGCGGCCACGCCCCATCCACCAGGGGCTCTGTTGGCCCGAACCCGATGAATCGCCGTCGGCGAAAACCTCCTTGATGGCGGAGGAGACCTCTTCGGCGTCCGCGTACTGGAGCGGATAGAATTTCATCCGGATCATTTCCGCGGATCCCTGGTCGAGTTGTTTTATGAGCGTTTCGATCGTCTTCATGTTCTCTTCGGTGGCCACCGCCACGATCGAGTTCGTGCGGGTATCCGCGATGATCCGGACGACGTTCCCGACGGTGCTTTTCGACGGGCTGGAGGAGGAACTGTCCCCGCCCCGCCCCCTGCGACCGCCCCGGCCACCGCCGCCGAAAAATTCCATCCACCGGGGAGTTCCCCCGCGGCTTCCCCCGCCGGATTCCTTCTCCTCCTTGAAGATATCTCCCAGGATCTTGGTGGTTTCGGTGGCGTCCGCATTCTGGAGGGGAAAGACCCGGGTCTTGAGCTCTTCCACCGCTTCGACGTCGATCACCTTGAGGATCAAGGCCGCGCGGCGGATTCCTTCCGACCGGCCGGTCATGACGAGACTGTTGGAATAGCTGTCGATGGAAAAGGTGCCGTCGGGCGCAAGACAACTTTTGATGATGTCGCCCAGTTCCTTCTGGACCGACCCGACGTTGGCCCCTTTCAGGGGGATGATCTGCGTGATCACCTTGTCGGTGGGGGCGATCTTGTCGGGATCGGATCCGAAACGGACTTCGAGGTTCTTCTTCATCGCGTCCTTCACGGTGACGATCTTGATCGTCTCTCCCTTTCGCGGCATGCGCGGCGCGTAGGGATTCAGCGTTGCCAACCCGTGCTGGCGCAGGGAGGTGTCCAGGAGAACGAGCGCCTGTTCCGGGGAAATCTCCCCGTCGCTGATCGCCGTGATGGTCCCCTTCGACGGGGCGGAGGCGTTCTCGAATACGTAGGTCCATCCGAGCTGTTCGCAGACGTATTTCAAGACTGTCTCGACCCTCGCTTCCCTGAAGTTGAAAGAGAGTTTCGGCTCCTCCTGTTCCTCCTGCTGTCCCGTCGCTGCGACGGGCAGGAAAAGGATTGCCGCCAGGACCAGCTGGAGCGAGTTCCTTGTCATGAAGCCCCCTGAATATTGATTCATCTCGTACCCTTTCTTATCGGCGGTTTGCCGGCTTTATCATTCCGGCTCTTCTTCCTCTTCTACTTTCTTCCCGTACTTCTCCCGCATCTTCTGTCGAAGCTTCTCCATGCGTTCGGACCGGCCGGTCGGCTTGTTGGAGGACGTATTTCCTTTCGCCGGGGAAGCCCCCTTCATCGTCACGCCGTCCGTCCGGGGAATTTCGGACCCGACGAAAAATTCTTTTTCAACCTCGTCTATTTTCAGGACCGCCTTTTCAAGGTCCACCCGCAGGATTTCCGCCCCCTGGATATTGTCTCCGATTTTGAGAAAGGTCTCATCCCTCCGGGCCGGGTCGTAAACGAGAACGCGGTAGCCGTCCGCGAGTTGAACGAATCCCCGGACGACGGGATCGGGCGCCGGGGGTGTCGAAGGCGGTTTTGTCGTCGTCTTTTGCGGTGTCGTCTTTTTCGGCTTCGCCTTGAAGGGGGAGAAGATGTTCCGGTCGGCGACGATCCGGATATCGCCGACTTTCATCTTCGGAAGGTTTTTCCGGGAGGGACCCTCGAAACGGTCCGACCAGGTTATCGGCCACTTCGTTTTGCCGTTGCCGGGAGCATACTCGATCGTGGAGAGTTTCATGTCCACCACGAGAACCTTTTCGGGCCGGTCGAACCGGCTTTTCAACGAGAGCCTCCGCAGTTTCAGGAAATCGTTCTCGTTGGCCAGTTCGGTCAGGAAGCGGATCCATTCGTCGGGTTTGAACCGGGCGTTCTTCACCTCGACGGCGGTTTCGAGGAAGTCCCCCTTCTGGTCCCGGCTGTTGACCGGGGAGATCGTGGGCAGGCGGGACTTGCTCCCAATCGTGCGATCCATCAGGTCCCGGACGTACAGATCGAACTGGTCCGCCAGCGTGGCCCTCCCCGGACTGTCGACCGCCTCCATCGTGTCGTCCCATTTCTTTTCGATCGCCTTCTGCCGGCGGAGGTAGGATTTCTCGACGTTCAGCGCCTTCTTCGCGGCGGAGATTCGTCCGTCGGCCGATTCCACGTCGTCGAGAATCGGTCGGACCCCGACCAACCAGAGCAGGTAGGCGCCGCCCATTCCGATCGCCGTGTAGAGCAATATTTTCGTCCGTCGTTCCATCTAATCAGGCGCCCTCACCATCCACGCCTTTACGCTGAAATCGTTCTGGTACGCGCCATCCTGTCGGGGCGACAGGGGGCCGGGTTCCACGTTGCGAAGGAAGGGCAATACCTCCAGTTCCTTTCGGAACATGCCGAGGGTGACCCCGTCCCGCACCTTTCCCGAAATGGTGACGCTCCCGCTCTCCTCGAAATCCGCTCTCAACAGGTAAAGCTTTTCGGGCGGCACCTTCGTTTCGCTCAGCGCCTTGAGAAATTCTCCCCAGGGAAAACGGCCGTCCCGTTCCCAGGTCCGGGAAAGCGCCAGGTTCCTGTCTTTTTTCTTCAGGTGGGTTACCCGCGGCTTGAGGACCTTGAGTTCGTCCCGAAGGGTTTCCAGTTCTTCCTCCCTGTCGGAAACCAGTTTCAGGGAGAAGTAAAGAACGCCCACCAGGAGAACCGCGGCCAGGATGGCGATTCGATGCCTTTTCCGGACCCGGAACTTTTTGACGACGACCGGGGGTTTGAGCAGGTCGGGCAGGCCACCCTTCCCGGCAAGACAGACTCCGAAAGCGGAGGCCATCCGAATATCCCAGGGAATTCCGGCGCCCAGCATCCACATCCTGTTTAACCCGAGATCTGTCCACGAAACAGGAATGATGGTCCGATCGATATCGGTTCCTCCCGACCGGGCCTGGAAGGCCATGATGCTTCGTTCGACCTCGATCTTGACCGCTTCCTTTATATCCTGATCCTCGGGAATGCTGGCCGTCCGGGTAACAGAGAAATTTCCCTTGTTGAAGATGAGAATTTCGGCCTGTCGATCCGATTTTCCGACGATGGCGACCGGTGCGGATTCGGAGTAGACGAGCCTGGCAAGGCCGAACGTGGTGACGGTGACAGCGTCGACCTTGAATCCCCCCTTTTGGAGTTCCGACAGGAGCGGGTCGAGCACCTCGTTGGGAACGGCGGCCACTTGAACGGCGACTTTTCCATCCTTTTCCGTACCCTGCGAGAAGGAACTCCGGACCTGGTTGGCGGGCAGGGGAAACTCCCGCTCCATCTGGAAATGAACCATCTGGATGATTTCTTCCAGCGAACCGGCCGGAACCTGGAATTCGCGAAGAAGCGCCTGGCCGCGGGGTATCACGAGGGTTCCGTGGCGATAGGGTGCAGGAATCCGCCCGATTATGTCTGTAAGACCGCCTTCGCCACGCGGAATCGTCTCCGTGTAGACGATCTCCTTTCCCCTGCCAACCGATTTTACGGCGACCAGCACGAGTTCCGATTCGGTCACTTCCAGCGCGGTAAAGATCATGGGCTATCCGGTTTCTCCCATGGGTTGTAGGGGAATCCCCGGCTACTGATGTCCCTGAAATAGATCGGCCTCGGAGGCTCCTGGAGTTTGTCGTAGATCGCGAGAATCCGCCGAAAGGCGAAGGGGTTTTCCTCTTCGATGAGGGTGGATCCCTCGAGACGGTCCCCGACCCGGCCTACCGAGTCGATTCGGAACTGGTAGGACCGAGTGGTGACGTAATTGGCGATCGTTTTCAATTGTTCCTTCTTCATTTCCTCGTCCAATTGAACGTCCAGAATCCACCCGATATTGGACAAGTCAACCTCCTCCTGGGATCGGTAGGCAAGGAGAGCCTCGACCATATCGTCTTCGATGCCGGGAAGGGTAAGAAGAACCTGCTTCGGAGCCGTATTGATATTGATCACCCCTGGAACCGGCGCGGGAAGAACGGTAACCAGGTCGACCACCTGCTTGAAGTTCTGAATGGTAACCCCTTGCACGTCAAGAAGATAACCCACGGACAGGTAAGGGCTGGAGGTCCGGATTGCCTGGATGGTTCCGGCGGAAATGATTCCCGCCAATCCATTTTCCAAGTCCTCCTGCGGATCGTTGATGTTGAGTCGATCCGACCCGTCTTTTTGTACGTTTTTATCCACGCTGTATACGGTCACAAAATTTGCGAACCCGAAATCGAGTTCCCCGTCCTCGTCGTCATCCTCTCCCGGATCGAGAATCCCGTTCTGGTTCCGATCTTCTCCCCAGAGAATTTCCGCCGTCATCCCCTTCACGAAAAGAAGCTCTTCGACCGTATCGAAGGGACCGTTCTTGCAGGAGTAGGCGGGTTGAAGCGTGATGTAATAATCTTCCTCCGCGCCGGAAGGTTCCGGTTCGTTGTCCAAGTCGCGCCAGTCGAGGATCGAGTCGGCGATCTCCTCGGTCATTTCCGGGAGTTCCAGGAGCGAATCTTTTGGCGCGGTGTTGACGTTTAACCGGGAGGCCTCGTCCGCGATTCCCCAGTATACCTGGTCGTCGGAATAAACGGGATGGATCAGCGTAAAGACACCGTCGCCCAATTCCACCTCGTACCATTCATCTTCCTCATGCGCCCAGGCGTCGGCGAGGGTCTGTTTCGTCTCCTCGTCGGCATCGAGAAGGACGATCGCCTTTTCGTAGCCGGAAAGCGCCAACTGCTCCGCCTTTTTGCGGGAGGCAAACCCGTCAGCCAGGGAGACCTCCGCGGCCGTTTCGAGCAGGAACGCGTAAAGGGTCAGGACAAGGAGCATCGCGATCCAGAGAACCACGATCAGGGCGACCCCTTTTTCCTTCGTCCTCATTCCGTGGACTCCGACAGGGTGGGCGTCTGCGCGGCCACCGGGAGGAAGATCCTGGAAGAGAACTCCACGGTTTCTTCCTCTTCCGAATCGGGAACACGGACATGAACCGTCACCTCGATCGCCCGGGGAAGGGAAAGGCTGAGGGACGAGTCCCAACTCTCCTGCCAGTCGTTGCCGTCATGGTAACGGAAGTTCACGAAGACCACGTTGGGCCCGATCTCTTCCGCCTCCTCTTCTTCTTCCTGCACGGTCGTCGTGGAGAAAAGGTCCGTGTTCTTGATCCGGACAAGGCCCTCCTGGCCGGTCGCTTCCTCATCATCGATCACGTAGTAACGGGTAAAGGCTATGTCGGATTCCGGTGCTTCCGCGTAGAGGGTATCCCGGTTGACCGCAAGAAACTGGATTTCATCCAAAGGCTCCTCTTCCGAACCATTGTCCGTACCGAGAAACTGGTACGCGGTGGCATCGGATTGGATGGATATGGTTCCCTGCAAACTTGCGGGGGACTCGGATTGGATGGATATGGTTCCCTGCAAATCACGCCGGAGGGTTTCCAGGGTGAACCGGGCCTCCTGTTGCATTTCGGAAACCTTTCCGGCGCCCGAAGAGAGATCCTGGGTGGAATCGAAAAGGGCATAGGCGGCACTCATCACGATCGTAAAGAGGACCATGGCGACGATCAGTTCCAGGAGGGTGAATCCGCGGTTCATCGGGCGCCTCCCGGCCGTTCCCGCAGAAGGCGATGAAGCGCAAAGGAATGTTCCTCGTACCCGTCATCATACGTGACCGTGACGGAGACTTCGTACAGTCCTTCGATTTCCTCGTCCGCTTCTGTTTCGATCTCGTACCGGAAGCCGTCGTGGTCCTCGAAATCTCCCGAGTCGCCCTGGACAAGGGAGGTCTCCCCGGTCTCGAGATCGGTCATGACCCGGTCGGCAAGCATTGCGGCGAGGGTTTCCTGCGCGGCTTCCCCGGTAACCCGCCCTCCCCACGTAAAGCCCTGGGCGACCACGGCGAGAACGGTCCCCAGGATCACAAGGGTGACCAGGACTTCCAACAACGTGAAACCGCGGTTCATTCTTCTTCTTCCTCGACGAAGGCCACCCGACCGGTGGCGGCCGACACCTCCAGGATACGGGAATCCCCGTCCTCGTTCCCGAGAACCAGCCGGGCCGATTCCCGGAGGGTTCCCTCCGCAGAAAACTCGAGAACGCTTTCGTCGTTGTCGGCGCCCTCCCCGAATCCTTCGAGTTCGGAGAAAACGACCCCTTCGGGCAATTCGGTCGTGACCCAGTTTGGTCCGACCGGTTGGAACTCGTCCGGTTCAGAGAAGGGTTTCGGTTCCTTCTCCAACCGCCAGGTGTTTTCCTCCTGGTTCACCACCAACCGGGTGCGAAAGCCGTACGTAGCGGCGTCGTTCCGGCCCATGTGCAGGGCCGCGTAAATTTGATTCGCCCCGGACTTGATCCGTGCGGAGGGAAGCCCTGCGGCAAGGTAGGGAATCGTGATCCCGGCGATGATGAAGAGCAATATCATCACCATGACCAGTTCGATGAGCGAGAACCCGGACCGATTGTTAATCCGCTGTTTCATGGGGATAAATATCGTCCTCGGTCTCTTCCTGGCGGTCGGGACCCAGGGAGTAAATATCGGGCCAGTTGTTTCCCCGTTCACTCGGATACCTGTACTGGAATTCGTTGTCCCATTCATCCAGCGGCACCACCTCGGCCTTGATGTAGGGCCCCTTCCAGTTTTCCTCGTTGCTCAGGGAAGGGGGCGGATCCAGCAGCGCCTGCAAACCCTCTTCCGTGCTCGGATAGGATTTGCAGTCCAGGTTGTACTTGGTTATCGCGTTGCTGAAAACCTTCACCTGCGCCCGGGTTGCCTGGATCCGGGCATCATCGGCGCTCCCGCCGATGTTGCTGATGACGATCCCGGCGAGAATCCCGATGATCACGACCACGAGCAGAAGTTCGATCAGCGTGAACCCGGCCTGCCGCTTCTTTCGATTCATGATTCCTCCTGAATTTACTTGACCATGCTGGAGAGCGTAAAAACGGGCAACAACATGGAGATTACGATAAAGCCGACGACAAACGCCATGAAGAGCAGAAGCGCCGGCTCGAAAAGACTGACAAAAGTACGGACTGCACGATCCACTTGTACATCATATGTATCCGCAACGTTGATCAGGACATCGTCCAGGTTCCCGCCTTCCTCGCCGACAGCGATCATGTCGATCACCATCCGGGGGAAGTTGGCGGATTGCCGGAGAAGTTCGGCGAGCGTCCGTCCCTGCTTCACACCGGAGGTCGCTTCGTCGATATCGGTCATCAGAACGACGTTGACCATCGCCTCCTTGGCGATCTGAAGCGCGCCCAGGATGGGCACGCCGCTTCGGAGCAGGGTTCCCAGCGTGCGGGTGAATCGGGAGACCGCGTTTTTCCGCACGATCTCCCCGAAAAGCGGAACGCGAAGCAGGGCCATGTCGATCCAGCCGCGCCCCTGCCTCGTTTCGGTGAACCTCCTCAGACCGGCGACCAACGCGAGAATGCCGGCGAGAAACGCAAACCAGTAGTCCTTCAAAAAATAGGAGATCGCCATTACGACCTGGGTGGGCATGGGAAGGTTGCCCCCCATTTTATCGAAGATTTCGCTGAACCGGGGAATGAAGAACACCATCAGGAAAGTGATGGCGAGAAAGCCGATGGTCATGAGCAGAGCGGGGTAGGCGAGGGCGGACCGGACCTGGCTTTTCAGTTCCTCGTCCTTCTCAATGAATCCGGCGAGGCGGTGAAGAACCTCCTCGAGGAATCCGCCCGTTTCTCCCGCCTTGACCATGCTGACGTAGAGCGGACCGAAAACGCGCTCGTGTTTCGAGAAAGCCTCGTGGAAGGGTTTCCCGGAGAGGACGTCCTTCTGGATCTCACCGATGACGTCGCAAACCTGCTCGTTGGAGGTCTGTTCCTTCAGCGTGACCAGGGCGCGATCGACAGGAACGCCCGCCTTGAGCAGGTCGCCGAGCTGGCGGGTAAAGAGGGCGACGTCGCTCTTCCGTATTTTCCGGGAGACGTGCCGGGGAGCCACATTTCCGGCGGTTTTTCCTTCCCGGAAGACTTCCATGGGAAACATACCCATCCGGCCGAGGGAATCGACGGCGTTCTTTTCGGTCTCCGCCTGGAGAACGCCCGTGACGACATTGCCGTCCTCCGATTTCGCCTTGTAGGAAAACTGCGGCATAATTCTTCTTTAAAACTTGTCCGCCTTGGTGATGCGAACGATTTCCTCGGGCGTGGTCACCCCGTTGCGCACGCAATCCCAGCCCTGTGCGCGGAGTGAAACCATGCCCTTCTCGATGCAGTACTTCTTGATGCGGTTGGACCCCTCCCGGTGAAGGATCATCTCCCGAATTTCGTCGTTGACAGTGACCAGTTCAAAAACGCCCTGCCGGCCCGTGTACCCGGTTCCGCGACAGAGGTCGCAACCCTTTCCGTGGTTATAGGTCCTGATGTCTTCGGGAACGATTCCTTCCTCGTGATCCGCCTCGGGAATCGGGAGTTCCTCGGCGCAATGGACGCAGATTTTCCGGATCAGACGCTGGGCCATGAGACCCTCGACGGTGCTGGCGACGAGGAACGGCTCCAACCCCATGTCGACCAGGCGGGTGATGGCGCTGGGAGCGTCGTTGGTATGCAGCGTGGAAAAAACGAGGTGGCCGGTGAGGGCAGCCTGGATCGCGATTTCCGCCGTTTCCAGGTCCCGGATTTCCCCGATCATGATGATGTCGGGATCGTGGCGGAGAATGGCGCGCAAACCGCCGGCGAACGTGAGGCCAATCTTGTTGTTGACCTGGATCTGTTTGATCCCGCCCAACTGGTATTCGACCGGGTCCTCCACCGTGATGATCTTGTCCTCCACGGTATTGATCTTCTGCAACCCGGCGTAGAGGCTCGTGGTTTTCCCGCTCCCGGTCGGCCCCGTGACCAGGACAATTCCATGCGGCTCCCTGATCAGGCTTTGGAAACCTTTCAACACCGGCTCGGGCATTCCCAGTTGTTCGAGGGTGATCTCTATGTTCGCACGGTCGAGGAGCCGGAGGCAGATTCCCTCGCCCCAGACGTTGGGAATAATGGAGACACGAACATCGATCTCCTTTCCGAGCATTTTCAACCGGATCCGGCCGTCCTGCGGAAGGCGGCGTTCCGCGATATTCAGGTTGGACATGATCTTGATCCGGGAGATGATGGCGCTCTGGAAGCGGGCCAGGTCGGGCGGCACCGGGGTGCGATGGAGAACGCCGTCGATCCGGTACCGGATGCGGAGTTCGTCCTCCATCGGCTCGATATGAATGTCGCTGGCGCGGTCCCGCACAGCCTCGGTCAGGATCTGGTTGACGAACTTGACGAGGCCGGCGTCCTCGGCCATCTTCATCGCTTCTTCGCCGGCGTCGTCCTCGTCCCGAAGGACCTGTATCTCGTCGCGGGAAGAGCCGACCATGTTGTCGACTTCTTCCGCGCCGACGCCGTAATGTTTCTTGATCAGGCGATCGATCTCGCTCGGGCGGGCGACCACCGCTGTCACTTCGTTTTTCAGAAGCAAGCGGAGTTCGTCGAGGACCTCCAGGTCGAGGGGGTCAGCGATGGCGATCCGGATCGTCCCGTTTTCCCGGTCCAGCGGCAGGATCCGTCTCCGGAAGATCGTCTTGACGTGCACCTCGGAAAGAAGTTCGTTGTCGGGATTCAGGTCGGTGATCTCGACGAAGGGGAGATGCGCCTGCTCGGCGAGACAGCGGAAAACGTCGTCCTCCTCGGCGAGGCCGAGACGGACGATCGCTTCCCCGAGCCTCTCGGAAGGATCTTTCTCCCGAAGGACACGGTCAAGCTCTTCGCGCGTCAGTTTCCCCCTCTCGACAAGAACTTCCCCGATAACCATATTGCTCCCGCCACAACAAACAGAACTTGGAACACGCCGGGAAAGGGAAAGTTCCGGTCCCTACTTGAGGACGCCGTGGCGGACCAGAACCGCTTCCTGCCGGTACGTAACTATTTCGGCCAGCTCTTTCCTCAACGTGGAGAGGGATTTTTCGAGGGTGCGTCTTTCGGAGCGGAGTTCCTGCAGTTTCGAGTCAATCGCCTCTTCGCCGAGGTCTCCTTCGGCCAGTTCCCGGACCTGTCCGCGCATTTTCCTCGTGTAATCTCCGAGAGCCCGGTCGGCCTCCATGGCTTCTTTCACGATCTCGGTGATGACCGTCTTCTCCTCTTCCCCTACGATCTCCATTTCTTCGACGATCCGGTCCAATCTCTGTCCGGGAGAGCGGCGTCCGGATCCTCTTTCCCCGGAATCCCGGCGTCCGCCCCCGGTACGATTCTGGAGCAAGGCCTCGTATTTCTCCTGCTGTTCGGGCGTCAGGTGTTCCCGGACCTTCCCGTTCAGGTCGTCCAACCGGGTCCGGAATTTCTGCATCTCCGCACGCCAGTCGAGTCCTTCGAAACCGTTTTCACGAAGCTCCGCGAACCGTTCCTCCGCCGATTTCCGGAAGCTGGAGAGAATCTCGTTGATGTTTTCCGACTGTTCTTCCGTCAGTCCGAGCGACTCTTTCAACTGGTCGATCTGCGGGCCCATGAAACGTTCCATCCAGTTCCCGCCTCCCCCGCGGCGTCCCCCCCGATCCTGGCTTCCGCCTCCCTGGCGAAGCTGTTCGTATCCCCGTTTCTGTTCCTCTGAGAGCAGGGAGCCGACCTTGGTGTTCATTTCCTGGAAAATCGCCGTAATCGACTTCACCTGTTCGGGAGAAAGTTCCAATTGTTCGGTCATCCCGTCGATCCACCTCTTCGTGACCGGATCCAGGTCCGCGTCCTGGGCACAAACGGGCAGGCAGAAAAGGGTCAGCAGTGCGAGGGTCTTCATGGTTTTTCTCCCGAAAGAAGGGTAAGAGATTCGGCCGTTTCCCGGAGGGGTTTGTCCCAGAGATTGCCGGCCAGTATAACTACGGTACCGTCCAGTTCGAGGATAAAGGCGGACCCGATTCCCAGGGAAAGTTTCCGGGTGGAAACGCCCCCTCCCGTGCCCGGTCCCGTCCCGGGAAAGAGAGACTTCATCATCCGCCACGCGGGGTTGTCGGGAGAAAACTGTACCAGCGAGAAAAGAGCGATTCCGTCGCTGTAGACCAGGTGGACCATTTCGAGGTTCATCCGGAACTTGGATAGTCTTTCCGGGAGGGTGGTCTTTATTTTCACTCGCATCGCGCCGGTCCGCGCGAAACCCGCCGGGAGATGGGCCGGAATCCAAATCGGAAAACCGAAGCGGGTCCGGCTGTCGAGGGAAATCTCTTCGTGGGAGATTTTCATCCACGTGGACTTTTGGAATCTTTTCGGCCGCCTCTTCCCATGGAAGGACCCCGGGAGGAAGCGGATGGAGTCGAACCGTTTCTGGAAGAACAGTTTCCCCTCTTTTCCGTAGACGGAAAAGCGGAGGGGGAAAGAGGTTCGCTCATCCGCCACGAATTCGTAGGCGGGACGGTCGTTCGTTTTCGGTTCAAGCCGGATCCGTCTTCCCGGGCGTCCAGCGACGGTTTCTCCCTCCCGGATCGTGACGTGGTAGTTCCCGGCGATCCGGGCGGGATCCTGCAGGCGGGACCGGCGGAACTTGCCGGGCTGAAAAAGGCCGGGAATTCCCCCGAAGAATCCCATTTTCGAGCTGGTTCGTGTTCTTTTTCCGCCTTGGGAGTCCAGCAGGCGGATCCGTCGTTCCTCTCCTTCCCGGTGAATCTCCATCCGGGTGGTATAGCGGGTTCCCTGCAGAATGGTGTCGATCGTGCACTCCCCTTCGAAGGCGGTTTCGCTTCGGCTTTTTCGAATTTCCTGCAGGAACGCGATCCGTTCCCGCTTTTCTTCGCGGCGGTCGTTTTCCACGGAAAGAACGGCATACGTCACGCCTCCCGTTCCCAGGAGCGCCAGGAACGCGATAACCTGGAACGGGACGAACCGGGTTTTCACCGCTTCCCCCTGAAGTCAAAGGGAACGACGGCGTTCGCGAGCGCCTGGCGGGAATCTCCCTGGTCATACCCGGGCACGAACCCGGAGAGAGACCGGGTGGCTTCGGGCGAAACTTCGACGATGTTCAATTGAAGGTTCGGTTCTCGCCGCGAAACGTCCGGGTCCCGGGCGACGATCACTCCGATCACGGCGAGAAGAAGCGCGGCAGCGGCGCCCATCCACGAAATAATTCGGGACCGGGGAATGGACTGGCCGGCGTGGATTCGCGCTTGGACCTGTTCCCAGAGATCCGCAGGGGGCGCGGGATCGTACGCCTTTCGAATCAAGGTCTCTTCGGCCTGGATCTGGTCCCGAAGGTTCGCGCATTCGGAACAAATTTCCTCGTGCGCCATCCCTTTCTCCGTGGGAGGATCGAAGATCCCGTCCCGGAATTCCGCACAATTCATACGTCACTCCTTTCCAGCGATATCCCCTTCAGCAGGGGTCGCAACGTTTCATGCGCCAGGAAAAGCCTCGACTTCACCGTTCCGAGGGAGACGTCGAGAACGTCCGCCATCTCCCCGTACGAGAGGCCTTCCAGGTAGCGCAGGCTGACGACGGCCCGGAGTTTCGGCGAAAGGGTCTGAAGGGTCCGGTGAATTTCCTCGTCCACCGGCCGGCCTTCCCGGGTTCCGCCCGGTTTCCGAAGCCCATCCCGTTCGATTTTTTCCCGGATCCGTGTATGGCGGCGAACCTCGTTCGCCCGGTTGATGGCATGGTTGACCGCCACGCGGAAGAGCCAGGTCGACAGCTTGCTTTCAAATTTGAAAGAGCGGAGTTCGTGATAAATTTTCACGAACACTTCGGAGGTCAGATCGGCGGCCTGGTCTTCTTCTCCCACGATCCGGAACGAGGAGGCAAACACCTTCCGATGATACTTCTCGTAAATGCGTCGGAACGCATCCGCCTCTCCGGAAACGTGGGCCCGAACCAGGTCCCAGTCGTTTTCCGTCGCTTTCTCCAGGGTTTTTGACAAGCGGGCTCCGCGATAGGTTCATGAGAAAAGAGAGGTTCCGGGTCACTCCTGATACGGATTCCCGGACCTATTTGCGAGGCATCCCTCCACAACTATAGGAAAAGGCTCAAATTCCCCCGCATGAAAACGGGATTCCCGGCCGATGGAAGGTGTGGGTAAGGATTATGAAGCGGGAAGAGAAATCAGGTATGAATCCAGAAGTTCTTGTCGTGGAAGACCTTGCGGAAGACCTGCAGGATCTGACCGGGGTTTTCCGGGATCTCGGGATGCGCGTGGTTCACCCGGGAAAACAGGTTCTAATACGATTCCTGGCTTCCCGGCCCGTTGACCTGGTCGTTTTGAACCTGCACTATCCCGACGTGGATCCATTTCCCCTCCTGGCGATGGCGCGAAAAAAAGGGATCCGGGCGATGGTGGTTTCGCGATCTTTTCACCAGGAAGAGGCTCTGGCGGCCTGTCGACTCGGGGCGGGGGGAATCTGGGACCTGCCGCTGGACCGGGATCGATTCTCCCGTTCTCTTCGTGAATTCTTCCCCGCGCTTCCGGCGCCCCGAAAAAAGATCCTGGTCATCGACGACGTGGACGAAACCCGGTCCGTTTTCGTCCGCACTCTTCGCAAAGGTTCCTTTGAAGTGTTGGAATCGAGAACCGGGACCGACGGTTTCCGGCTGGCGGTGGAAAACGACGTCGACCTTGTCCTTCTCGACATCGGCCTGCCCGACGTTTCGGGAGCCGACCTGTACCGGACTTTGAAAGAGGATCCGCGAACCGCTTCCGTCCCGGTGCTCCCTTGCACCGTCCGTGGGAGAGGTGAGGGCGTTCCCGGAACGGGCGAGTACATCCAGAAACCGATCTCCCCCGCGCGTCTGTTGGAGCGTGTTTCAAATTTCATCGCGGCCGAATCCGAGAAGCGTTGAGTGGAGACGACCGCGCGTGCCCTCGGGGCGTATTACACCCCCCGTCCGCTCGCTTCCCTGTTGACAAGGTGGGCGATCCGGTCTTCCGGCGACACCGTCCTGGATCCTTCCTGCGGGGAGGGCGTTTTCCTGGCCGAATCGGTAAACCGGTTGCTGGAACGGGGGACCCGGCCGCGCGACCTGGGAAGACGAATCGCGGGGATCGAAATTGATCCGCGAAGCCTGGCCCGCGCGCAGGGAGCGTTGTTGTCGCGTCATCCCGCGCTTCGATGGAACCGCCTGCTGGAGGACGATTTCTTTTCGTACGCGGAGAAGCATACGGGATCCGTCACTTTCGACGCGGTGGTAGGCAACCCCCCCTTTCTCCGAAACCAGGGACGCTCCCCCGAAGAAAAACGGTTCGCGCTCCGGGTGGCGGCGGCGGCCGGAGTGGAACTGACCGGGGACGCCTCCCTTTGGGCACCCTTCGTGGCCGCGGCCGTCTCTTTCCTTCGACCGGGAGGCCGCTTCGCGATGATCATTCCGCGGGAAGCTTTTTTCGTCCGGTACGCGCGACCCCTGCTGGATTTCCTGCAACGCCGGTTCGCCGTGACGCGCATGATCGCGCTGGAGGGATTTCATTTCACGGCGCGGGAAAAGGTGGCGTTCCTTCTTTGCGAAGGAACGGGGCCGGGAACGCTGGTGCAGGAGGAAGTTTCTTCGGTCGCGGACCTGGACCTGGAAACTCCCCCGGTTCCGTCCACCCGAACGTGGATCCATCGTCGGATCCCGGACCTGCTCCGGAATTCCGTGGACCGCGCTCTCTCCTCTCCACACCTGGTTTCCCTTTCGAATATTTCCACGGTTCTTCTCGGCGTTGTGACGGGCGACCGGCGTTTCTTCGTCCGGGAACGAGCCGGGTCCCTTCCCGGCAGGTTCCTCCTCCCCGTGGTGACACGCCCCTCCCAACTCCCGGGGTCGGTCCTGCGAAAAGGGGAAACGGATGCCCACCTGCTCGCCATTCCCCCGGAGTACGGCGGGGGTTGCGCCGCCCTCGACGACCTGCTGGAAGAAGGGGTTACGCGGGGAACGCCCCGGGCGTACAAGTGCCGGACGCGGAAACCGTGGTATTCCCTTGCGCGGGTGGGATCGCCTCCTGACGGGTTCCTCGGCTACCTCGTCAAGCGGAGGCTTCGATGCGCCTCCAACCTGGCCGGAGCGCAGTCGACGAACAACGTTCATCGCGTCTGGTTTCCCGATTCCCTTCGCCGGCGTCGTTCCGCGCTGATGACCAGTTGGCTGAACGCGGTGACCGCCCTCTCGGCGGAGTTGACCGGACGGATTTACGGCGGAGGAGTCCTGAAACTGGAACCGGGGGAGGTCCAGAAATTGCGGGTTCCCAACCCGGACCGGATCACCGGACTGCCGGTGCGAAAAATAGACGCGCTTCTTCGGCGCGGCGACACGGGGAAGGCCTGGATGACGATCGACGAAGAAACAAGCCGGATCCTGGATCTTCCCCCGAGCGTGGTTCAGGACGTACGGAGGGCGGCGGAGGTTTTGCGGGATATCCGGCTGGGCATCAGGTCAGTTTCTGGAGACGCCGGATAAGCTTGTTCGCCCCGGACCGGACCTTTTTCGCGCCGGGAACCTTGTCGTCGCTGAAGTACCGCCGGTACATCAGAAGCTCTTCGATCTTCCCGTTCCAGTGTTGAAGAATGTAGTCCCAATCGGAGAGGATCCGTTCGAGATCCTGGGGCGCTTTTAGTTTGCGCCCTTTCATCAGTTTTCTCGCCCGCTCTTCCAGTTTCCCCGGATCGACCAGTTTTCCCCGGAGAACCTCTTCCTTCAGCTTGGTGCGGACGCTCTCGTCTGGAACCTTCCGAACCCGTTGCGCAATGGCGCTGATCTTGTGAACGGGGAGGGAATGGGTCATGGCGGTTTCGACCATTCTCTTTCCTCCGAAACGGTGCGCTTCCAGGGCGGTACGCCCTGCGATGTCCCGGTTCCGGATCGCCTTGCGGACGGAACCCTCCATTTTCAGAAGGGAAAGAAGGTCCCGGATCCAGGCCTCGGAAAGGCCGACGAATTTCGCGACGCGCCGGATCGCCTCGATATCGGTCAAATCCTCTGCCCGGTAGCGGTCGAGCATCACCCGGATTCCTTCCGCTTTCTCGATATCGGTCAGACCTTCCCGCTGGAAGTTTTCCGCGAGAGACTGGAGGGCCATGTCGTCGTCGTTGAGATCCTCGATTTCGACGTCCACTTCGGCCCAGCCAAGCATCCGGATGGCCGCGAGGCGACGGTGGCCAAAACAGAGTTCGACCTTGGCGCCTTTCATTCGACCGCGAAGAGACCCGGGCCAGAGCCCCGCCTCCCGGATTTCGTCGGCAAGAACACGTACGCGCGCCCGGTCCACTTTTTTCCGGGCCTGGTAAGGGTTGGCAAGAATATCCCGGACCTTAACGACGGCCTTCATCAGCGCCTCCTGCTCCAGGGTGTTGGGGAAAGACCTCCGGAGTATCCCACGCCCGAAAAATGGTGTCAAACAAATGGAAAAGGGGTGCGGGGGGGGGCTTTTCGCCGAAAAAATATTTAAAATATTTTCCAGTCGAAAACGATCGATATCCGGACCGCATGATTCAGACAACGAATCCATATCGTTTTTTTTGTTTTTTGCCCCGGCTCATTTTGCCCATTCCCGCCGGTTCTGAAGATCTGTCAAGTTTTGCTTCTGTTTTTTTCCCGTGTTTTCATTTGGATCCGGAAATAATTCGGATGACCTCCCCAACATTCCGATGGAACCCTCTTCGGAGGAAGAAATTGACTTGGAAAATTTGATGGATAGAATACTCGAGCTCTTCGGCCACGGAAGAAAGCCTCGGGGGAAAGGCGGCCTTCCACGGACGGCGCCGAAGGGAACGTTGTTAAACCGGGGTGAGAGGGTTCATGGCCCGACTCGAAATAGAGACCGGAGAGAGGTGGGGGGAAGTCGCTGTATCCGGCATCGTAACGATCGGACGGCAAAAAAAATCCTCCGTCCGCATCGACGAGCCCGGCGTATCCCGAATCCACGCCCGCCTTTACCATGACGGCTCTTCCTGGTTCCTCGAAGACCTCGACAGCACGACCGGCACGTTCCTCAACGGAACGAAACTCGCCAAGCCAAACGTGCTGGAGGACGGAGACGCCTTTGTCATCGGAAAAAGCCGGATTCATTTTCGGCTGGAGGAAGAGAATTCCCCGGAGGAGTCATCCGGGGACGCGGGGAAATGGGTCCGGAAACAGGGGGGAACCCCCTTTTCCGTGAAAATGAAATTGTACTTCGTATTGACGCTTTTCGGCGTCATGGGAATCTTCGGGTTTCGATCCGCCTTTCTCTGGATCTTCGACAACCATCTTCGATGAGCGTGCCGGAAAAAATTCGAGTCCTCCTGGAAGAGCGGCTGGACCGCAGGGTGTACGACACCTGGTGCCCCACGCTCGAGCTGAACGAGGCGGGGAAAAATATATGGCACATCCCCGCCCCCAACCCGTTTTACCGGGACTGGCTGGAGCGGGAATTGCGCCGGCCATTGGAAGAGGCTTTTCAACAGGTCTTCGGAGTGGCCCCCACCCTGGTTTTCAAGGTGGCCGATTCCTCCACGCCGATACCCCTTCCCGACCCGCCGACACCTTCTCCCGTGATCGAATCACCGAAAACGGCGCCGCCACCTTCTCCGTTTCCCGCGACCCTTCGAGAAGAGGAACAACAGACGGCGTTGAATCCCAAGTATACCTTCGACTCGTACGTCGTTGGTCCGTCCAACCGGTTCGCCCACGCGGCGACGCTCGCCGTCAGCGAAAACCTCGGGAACCTGTACAACCCGCTTTTCATTCACGGCGGCGTGGGTCTCGGAAAAACCCATCTTCTCCAGGCGCTCTGCCACGCCGTGCTCGAGCGGAATCCGTACACCCGAATTTTTTACCTCTCCTGTGAAAATTTCGTGAACGACTATATCGCCGCAATTCGGGGCGGGGGACTTGACAGTTTCCGGCGCCGGTACCGGAATGCCGACCTGCTGGTGGTGGATGACGTCCACTTCCTCGTCGGGAAGGAGGCGAGCCAGGAGGAGTTCTTCCATACCTTCAACTCCCTGCATATTTCCCAGAAGCAGATCGTTCTCTCGAGCGATCAGCCCTCCACCGATATTCCCACGCTGAAGGACCATCTGCTTTCCCGGTTCGCTTCCGGACTGGAGGCGCGGATCGACGCGCCAACGTTCGAAACGCGTCTTTCCATTCTCGGCGATTGCGCCCAGAGGCAGGGGCGGGAGCTTCCCGGGGAAATACTCACCTACATCGCCTCCACCATCCAGAACAACGTCCGGGAACTGGAAGCGGCCGTGACCCGCGTAGTCGGCCTCTCTGCCCTTTCCCGCCGTCCGCTCACGCTTGAGTTGGCGCAGGAAGCTCTTCGGGATTCGGTTTCCCCGCGCGTCTCCACGGTCACCCTCGGACGGGTGCAGGAAACCGTCGCCCGGTACTACGGCCTGAAAGTTTCGGATTTCCGAACCCGGACCTGGAGAAAGTCGACCTCCCTCCCCCGGCAGATCTGCATCTACCTCTGCCGGAAATTCACGTCCCACTCCCTCGCTGAAATAGGAGAAGCCTTCGCCGGAAAAGATCACAGCACCATGATCTACTCCGTCAAGAATGTGGAAAAACTCCTGGAGAAGGATATTATCGTTCGCACCGACGTGGAAAGGCTCTCCCGCGAACTGCAATCCTGAAGCTCCTTTTTCACCACACCCCCCCCCTAACCCGGATTATTTATGAACGATAACGCGCCCTAACATTCTGTTGTTGTTAGGGAGAATCCTTTTTCCACCAAAACTCAATGATTGTGGAAAAAACGCCCACACCCCCCGTTTTTAAGCACTTTCTCCGACCTTCCCCAAAGGTTCTCCACATTTCCTACCGGTTTATAAACACATGTTGAAACCGTATATTGTTGGTTTCCGGCTGGTTAGGGACTTTCTCCACATCTTTTCCACAAAAAGAAGGCCCTATAAGAAGAAGAATATCTTTAAAGACTCTTTAAACCTTCTCTTCTCTTATCCGGTCAAGGTTTGCACTTTTGACACGCTTTTCTCCCCGCGTCCCGCGCATGCCATTTGCTTTCGAAGTAGGTCCGATCCGAATCCAGGATCTTTTGTGCACTGGCGCAATAGGAGAGATGGAAGAGGCGTGCCTGGGGAGTGGAAACATACTCGCCGAGGGCTCCCTTGGACATGTATTCGTCTATGGGCAGATCGAACGCCGCCACGGTGGGTTGTTTTTCCGGGAAGACCTGGAGGAATTTGTTCAGGCCCAGTCGGTGTACCAGGAGGGTCGTCTCCGCGGAAAGACCGAAGAATTTCACGTCCCCGCCCCGTGCGCGGCTTTCGTCCACGTAGGAGATGAAACTGGAAATGCCGCGACTGTCGACGTAGGCGAGTTGCGTCGTATCCACGGCTACTCTCGCGAATCCACGGTTCATCAGTTTCTCGAGTACCCGGGTGAGCGCTTCGCTCGTCTTTGAATCCAAGCGGCCTTTAAGGGTGAGAAGAGCTATCCCTCCCTCGTCCCGAAGATCGATTTTGAACGTGTGGCTGATTCCCCGGAGCAGTTTCTGTTCCTGGAGGATTTCTCGGATGGTGAGCCTGTCGAGAAGTTTTCGTTCCGCGAGAATCCTTCCGATCTTTCGGGGCGTTTTTCCCGAGTCTCTTTCCGCTTTTTGGATGGCCAGGGCCTCGTCGACGGCGCGTACGTTGGAAACGCTTTTTCGGACCAGGAGTTCCCCAAATCGGTGATACGTATCGTTCGGCTTTTTCCCCACAAGGCCTCCTCTCTCCCTCAGTATACAACACTCGAAGGAAATCGGCCGGAATGTCTTTTCTTATTCCGAAATCAATTCCGCGGTGAACGCCCTCAATTCGAGGTTCGGATCGTCGATAGCCTCTTTCGGAAGACCGGCCTTGAGAACGGTCTGTTCCAGGAACCGGGTCGCGGTCCAGTCGTTCTCAATCGCCACGTGGGGAAGGAGCATTCCCCGCAGACCTTCCCGCTCCACGATGAGGCCGTGGGTGCCCACCCGGACCTGGTCCGGAGAGATGGAAAACGAGTCGGAAATGATGGAGATCTCCACCTGGAAAGGGTCTCCCGGTTGCAGGGGAGAAAAGCGAGGGTCCCGGGTCGCCGAAGCTTCCGCCATGTCCCGGACGGATTTCCAGAGAGACGTCATCGCCTGCATTTGGCCGATACATCCGCGTAAATTCCCCCGGGAACGAAGGGTGACGAACGCAGCGCCGAAGGCGGAAAGCGGGGGGGAAGGATTCCTCAATTCTGGAAGCGTTCCACGCTCCATGGCGGCTTGGACGCAGGTCCGGGCGTATGCCAGGAGCGTGTTACGATCCTCGGGGTTCATGGAACCCGTATTACTTTTTTTCTGTGGCGGCGGGGAGCACGAAAATCTCCACGCGGCGGTTTTTCTTCTTGTTGGCCGCCCGGTTGTCGTTTGGAGCGACGGGCATGTTGTTTCCCCAGCTCACGATGAACATACGGCTCCCGGGAAGACCGAACTTTTTCAGCGTCATACGAACCACCGCGGCGCGAATGGCTCCCAGTTCGTGGTTGCTGTCGGTGTAGAGTTTCCTCTTGGTGCTCGCTTTTGCGATCGGATCTCGATCGGTATGGCCGACGATGCGGAAACCGACGTCTTTCCCCTTGTAGGTCTGGGAAAAGGTCTTCAGGACGGCTTCGCCTTTTTTGGTGATTTCCCAACTTCCCGACGGGAAGAGCAGGTCCCCGGCCAGGGTCCATTTTCCGGTTTTCGGGTCGTACTGGACGTCGGCGGTTCCTATTTCCATTCCCTGGAGGGCGGTCAGGAGGGCTAACCGAAGGTCTTCGAGCATTTTCGCTTCGGTCTGGTCGACCAGGACCTGATCCTTGAGAGAATCATACGCCTGCCGGAACTTTCGAAGGTCCACGGCTTCTTTTTCGAGTTGATCGACGTACGTCGTGAGGGCCGTCACGTCGCGGTTATACTCGTCCCGGGTGACGTAATTGCTGCACCCGACGGATGCGAAGGCAAACAGGGTGGTCAGGGCCATAAAGGCAGATGAACGGACGGACATGGGTTCCCCCTCTCCAATGTAAAACTCTCTTGCTCTCTCCTGTGCGGCTTTTCACCGCGGACACTGCCATACAATTTATATTATGTAAAGCGGTGGAGTCAAGGGGAAAGCGAGGAATCCAGCGTCGGCCGACCTACCGGGTTTCCGTCGGGGGAGCATCCGAAATCTCGAAGCTGGGACCGGCGTAGACTTCCGCGGGATAGTTCAGCAACGGGTTTTCGGAGGAATCCTTGAACGGAGGCTCTTTCCCTTCCGGGTATTCGTTCTTGTGGAAGGATGTCCACTCCGCGTCGGACCAGAAGTAGTCCGTGAGTATCCAGGAAGAGGCGTCCCCGGTGATTCCCATGGGTCGATCGGCGTCGCCCGATTGGAGGCGCATAGTGTCGTAGAAGAAAAGGGAGCTGACGGTTCCCGTCAGGACGCTCAGGAGCAGGATCGCCGCCCAGAGGGGGCTCGCTTTCTGCGTTTCCGCCTCGACGGCGACAGGAACCTGCGCGGTGATTCGTCTTCCCGCACGAGTCCGGGTGCGGGTGGGCGCGGAGTCCAACTCCTCTTCCACCACGTCCGCTTCGAGGGTGGCGTCTCCGTCCTCCTCGAGTTCGATCGGTTCGGTGCTGAGACCCGTTTCTGCGTCGTCCTCGATGAAAGTTTCGGTCGTGTCGCTTCCGATTTCGGAACCGGTCGCCTCGGTGACGAGAAGGTCGTCTTCCGTGTCGAAGGCGCCCAGGCCGGTATCGGTTCCCGCGTCGGAAAAGTCGAGGTCGGAATCGCTCGAACCGGCGGCGGCCAGGGCGGCCGTTTCGCTTCCGATATCGAGGTCGAGGGAGGTTTCGTCAACGGGATCGTCGTTGGGCGTGGAGGGCAGGATGATGGTGGGCTCGGTGATCCGCCCTTTCTTGAGATTATCCACATCCTCCTTCTTGAATTTCATTTTGTTCTCGTCGCGGAAGGCGCGCAGTTCTCCTTCCGAGACGATCCGCTTGAGCTCTTCCTCTCCGAGCTCGAGCTCTTTCATAACGTCTTCAAATCCGAAGTAGTCGCCCATTTTCGTCAATCCTCGTAATTCGGGTTATTTTTTCTTTTTCTTTTGCTGTGTCCGAAGCGCTTTCACGATGTCTGCCACCGAGGGGCGCTCGTTCTGATATTCCAAGAGATCCATATCGTAGGAAACGTTACGCAAACCGACCAGTTTCATGGATTTTCCGTTCCGGACCACCTGGTAACAGCCAAGCGTAAGCAGTTCTTCCTTGGCGGTTACGGAGTCCTGTACCGTCTCCCCCTCGCCGCCACTGGCCTGGGCGCTGTTTTTCCGCTTGTAGAGCACCCAGCAGATATCCTGGATCTGGCTTTGGCTTCCGCCCGTGGCCACGACGATTCCGGCGCTGGGGTCGGACGTTCCGTTCCGGGCGGGCGGCGCCGCGTAGGCCGTCGACTCGCTCGCCTGGAGGAGAAGGGCGAAGGAGAGAAGTGCGATCATTCCCGCCATGACCCCTATGGTGAAGAAGGTCCATTTCTGCGTCATTGAGCCGCCTCCGTCTGTTCCGACAAGTTTCTTCCCCGCGCCGACTTCATTAGACATATGCCAAAAAAGGGTGTCAAGCACTACGCGAATCCGCGCAGGGACGGTAAATATGAGACGTAAGAGGATCGGCATTTCCCACGTCGGACCGAAAAAAAATCCGCTTCTGCCCGGAAAACGGGGACCGGCTTGCATGGCAATCCCCCTCTCGATACACTGGAAAAATGACCGTCGCGGCCCTGTGTATGATCCTGACCTTCTTCCCGGCGGGAATGGTTCCCCAAGAGGGTCCCCAGACGGAGGAAGAATGGGACTTTCTCCTCCAGGAACTCATGATCCGGATGGCGGAGGAGAACGAGTGGGAGGAGTCTTTCCCGGAGGAGTTTACCGAACCGGAGATCTCCCCGTCGGAAAACGAAACGGAGACCGGGGAATCGCTCCTGCGTCTTCTTCTGGACGAAAATACCGACATGGAAACGAGGTTGATGACTCTGGAGAGGCTTCGCACCGCGGAGGATCCGGAGGTCATGGAAGAGGTGTTGAAGGCTTTCGCCGAGTCCGAACGGGAGAACGGATCCCGGGAAGCCGTCGCCGGAACGTCGGGGGGAAGGGCGGACGAACCCCGGATAAAATTGAGAACGCTTTCCCGGCAGATCGTTCCGGGAGAGGAAAAGCCGGACCCTTCCGAAAACCTGGACAAACCACGCGTACGCTGGATCAATATTATCGTCGGCGGCCTGGCACTCACGATGGCCGCCGCTTTTTTCTTCCTGAGAAGGGGGCTGACCCGATGATTCTGGAACTATCCTCCCAGTTGAAAGAATTTCTCACGCAGGTGGACTCACTCCGAGACTCTCTTTGACCTCCCTGACAAGAAAAGACGAATCGGGGAAATCGATGGGGAAATGTCCCGCCCGAACTTCTGGGAAAACCAGGAAAAAGCCCAGGCGGTCATCGCCGAGCTGAAATCGATCAAGGCGGTCGTGGACGATTTCGACGCTCTCCACACTGACCTCTCCGACGAAATCGAACTCCTGGAGATGTGCGACGAGACGAACGACCGGACGCACATCGAGGCTGTAGAGGGCAACCTGTCGGCGTTCCGGACACGGGTCGAGAAGATCCAGCTCAACACCCTCTTCAACGGCAAGGACGATGCGCGGGCCGTCTTTTTCTCCATCCACGCCGGAAGCGGCGGGGTCGAAGCGATGGACTGGGCGGAAATCCTTCACCGCATGTACCTTCGCTGGTTCCAGGTAAACAGGTACAAGGTGAAACAGGTCGACTACCTTCCGGGCGAGGAGGCGGGTGCGAAGAAGGTGGTGCTCGAGGTACGCGGCCACTTTCCTTTCGGCTACCTCAAGAGCGAGATCGGCGTGCACAGGTTGATCCGCATCTCGCCCTTCGATGCGGCCAACCGAAGGCAGACCAGTTTCGCCAGCGTCGACGTCATTCCAGAACATGACGATCTCGAGGTGAATCTCGAGGACAAGGATCTCCGGGTGGACACCTTCAGTGCCGGGGGTCCGGGAGGACAGCACGTCAACAAGACGCAGAGCGCGATCCGGATCACCCACCTTCCGACCGGAATCGTCGTGTCGTGCCAGAACGAGCGGTCGCAGATTCTCAACCGGAAAACCGCGATGAGAACGCTCGCGTCCCGCGTGTACCGGATGAAAGAAGCGAAGCGCGAAGCGGAACTGGCGAAGATGTACGGAGAAAAGGGGGAGATCGCGTTCGGATACCAGATCCGCACCTACACCATGCAACCGTACACGCTGGTGAAAGATCATCGCACCGGAACGGAAACAGGAAACGTACAGGCCGTCCTGAACGGAGAAATCTCCCCTTTCATTGAATCGTTTCTTCGATGGAAAGACCGGAAGTACTGATGATCCAGGCCTCGACCCTGTTCCTGTTCGTGGCCACTCTCGTATCCGCCCAGGAAGCCTCCCCGATCTCCCCGGAGGAATACCGCGCTCGGCAGGAAGCCCTGCGGAAAAACCTGGAGGGAAGCGTGGGAATACTGGAGACGGCGAAACTGTCGCCCCGCCCCGGAGCGGACCGGAACACACCCCTGTTCGACTTCAAGTACCTCGCCGGTTTTCATGATCCGGAGGGGATCCTGGTTCTCCTGCCGAAAAAAACGATCCTCTTCGTCGCGGATCCGGAGGCGGCCCGGGGAAAGCCGGTGGACGCGATCTTCGCCTCGAGAACGTTCCCGGAGTGGGCGGGCCGGAACCTTGCCGGGACGGAAAAGGCGGTCGTCTCCCTTCGGAACCCGGACACCCGGAAAATAGTGACATCCCTGGTTTCCGAATGCGCGAACGGACTCGGAAAAGAGATCACCCGGCTGCGCCTTGTAAAATCTCCGGCGGAAATGGCCCTGGTCCGGAAGGCCACCCGCGCCACGGTAAAGGCGCATCGGGAAATCATGAAAGTCCTCCGACCGGGAATCTCCGAGAGGAGGATCCAGGAGAAGATCGAGAAGACGTATCTCGCCAACGGATGTCCCGACCTCTGTTTCCCTTCCATCTGCGGCAGCGGGAAAAACGGCACGATTCTCCACTACCGGGAAAACTCCATGACGATCCCGGAAAATTCCCTCATCGTGTGCGACATCGGTGCCATGGTGGAGAACTACGGAACGGACATCACGAGAAGCTATCCCACGTCCGGGAAGTTCACGCCGGAACAACGGAAGGCGTACGCGGCGGTGCTCGCGGCGCAGAAGGCGGCGGAAGAATCGTTGAAACCGGGGATTACCCTTATGGACCTGCACCGGATCGCCGCGGACCACATGGCCAATGCCGGCTGGAGAAAATGGTCCTTTGGCCACGGAAAGACGAGAGAGATCCGCCATGGGATTGGCCATTTCGTCGGGATGACCGTACATGACAGCGGGGGGTATGGAACGAAACTGGCGCCCGGGATGGTGGTCACGCTGGAGCCGGGCTGGTACGACCGGGATGCCGGGTGGGGAATCCGGATCGAGGACATGTACCTCGTCACCCGGAAGGGATTCGAACGGTTGTCCCGCGGCGCGCCCCGGGAAATGGACGAAATCGAGAAAGCGATGGCGGACCGGCGGTGATCAAGTACATCAAGTTCTTCCTCCGCTTTTCGAAGCTCATCCTTCTCGGGGTGATCGCCCTCACGATCTTCCTTGGATGGCACGCCTCGAAGATCCGGTTCGACTTCACCATCGAGGCGCTTTTCCAATCCGACAGCCGGGAGCGGAAGGAATACGAGTGGTTCGAGAAGAACTTCGGAAGCGACGACGCGGTCATCTTCGTCGCCTACAAGGCGCCCAACGTTCTTGGAAAGGAGATGAGGGAATACGCCTCGATCCTTTCGGACAGGCTATCCTCGGTCCAGGGAATCGACCACGTTTTCGGGATCAGGGACGCGTACGATTTCGCGTGGACCTACCTGGAAAAGGAGCCGGGATCCCCGGCCCTGAAAGAGACGCTCATTCGCCGGGAACTCCGGTCGAACCCGCTCTTCCGCGGAAACGTGATCAGCGGAGACGGACGAACGACCTGTCTCTGGCTCTTCTTCGCCGACTCGGTGGAGAGCGAGGAGGATCGCTCGGCGGTCCTGGACGGGGTGGAAGAGGTTCTCGTGCGGGAAGAAGGGGAATCGGGTCTCCAGTTTTACACCGCCGGGATCCCGGTCATCGAACATGAGTACGTGGTCCTGACAAAGCGGGACCTCCTCACTTTTCTCCCCCTGGCGATCGCCGTTTTCTTTCTTCTGCTTGGCATGTACTTCCGGAATGTCATGGGAATGTTCCTCCCCCTCGCCACGGTCGGGATTGCCATGCTCTGGACCGTCGGTTTGATGCAGATTTTCGGCCTGAAGATCAGCGTGCTTTCCAGCATCGTTCCCGTCCTGATCCTGATAATCGGAATCGCCGATTCGGTCCACCTTCTTTCGCGCTACCGGGAGGACGCGCAAAAGTACAAGGACAAGCGGGAAGCGCTGGCGCACACCATGCTTACCATGGTGGCCGCCTGTTTCCTGACCACGTTCACCACCGCCATCGGTTTCGCCGCGCTCCTGACGACCGACCTCTACATCGTGCAGGAATTCGGCGTCCTGACCGCCGTTGGAATCATGATCGCGTACGTCGTGGCGATCGAGTTCCTCCCGAGCGTGCTCGACAACGTTCCCCGGTTCCGTGGACGGATTGCCGACAATTTCGCGGAGGAGTATTCCGACCGGGCGATGACCGGGATCGCCCGGATCAACGTGCGGCACCGGGGAATCATCTTCGTCGTCGTCACCCTGGTGGTCGGGCTCTCCGCGCTCGGGGCGTCCCGGATCAAGAACGAGGGAAGCTGGCTGCAGGATATCCGGGAGAGCAACCCGGTCCACCAGGCGCACAAGTTTTTCGAGAACAACCTGACCGACGTGGTGACGCTCGACTTCATCCTGACCAGTTCGAAAGAAGGGGGGATGAAGGAACTGGACCGGCTTCGGAAAGTCGCCGCGTTCCAGGAGGAGATCTCGGAGTGGGTCATGCCGGGTCGGGAGGACGTCCGGGTGATGCAGACGCTTTCCTACACCGACTTCCTGAAGGAGATCAACCGGGCGCGCGTCATCAAAAACGGCTACGAGACGGCTCTTCGGAAATCGGGCCTGCAAAAGTCCCTCGCGCTGGCGGGGGTGCTTGAAAAGATCAAGGATTCCGGGCTGCGCAAACTGCCGAAGGACGGACCGACGATGCGGGCGTGCCTGGACCTGTACAACGGAACGCCCGAGGTGAAGGGGATCGACAAGGAGTACGACCTCGTCTCGCGGATGACCGACGAAACGGCAACGTCCGCCCGGATGTCGGTCCGGTTGAAGAACATGACGTCGACCCGGTTCGCCGCCTTCGTGGAATTTGTCCGGGAGAAACACGGGGCGTACGCGGACGAGTTTACCCTGATGCCGACCGGGAAATCCTGGCTGGCGAAAAGGGCGATGGACAACGTGATCCGGAACATGGTTTCCAGCCTCGGTCTTGCCGCCATCGTGATCTTTATTTCCATGACCCTTCTTTTTCGGTCACTGAAGGTCGGTCTTCTCGCGATCATCCCCAACATGCTTCCGTTGGTCGTCACCGCGGGTGCGATGGGGTTCATCGGCATCCCGCTGAGTTTTTCCTCCGTGACGATCTTTTCTGTGGCGCTGGGGATCGCGGTCGACACCACGATCCATTACCTGGCCAGGCTCCGGCTGGAGATCGCCGTCGATCACGACCATACGAAGGCGATGTACCGGGCTCTTCGCGGCGCCGGTCGACCCATGATTTTTGCGACGATCCTTCTCGTACTCGGCTTCGGGTCGATCCTGACTTCAAACTTCAAGTTCACCTTCCACTTCGGCCTGCTGGGGGGGATCGCGATCGTCACCGCCCTGCTTGGCGATCTCTTCGTCGCCCCCTCCCTTTTTCTCACCTTCAAGCCGAAAGTCCGGCGGTGGGAGAAGTTGGAAGAACACTGGAAAGAACTCGACCGGCGGGTGAGCGACGTTCTGGAGAAACGGGGCGCGAAGCTGGACAAGTAGGGAAGAAATCCCAATGCGGGAAAGCCCAAGGGCCATGAAAATCAAAATCCCAAACTGCGGGGATGTGGTAGGATGTTCCCCCATGACCGCCGAACTTCTCAAGGGAAAAGAAATTGCGCGCCGGATCCGGGAAAAATCCCGGGAGGAGATCGAATCTCTCGGGTTTACGCCGAAAGTGGTCGCCATCCACAACCGGGACAATCCGGCGTGCGGCCTGTACATGCGGATGCAGAAGAACCTCTTCGAGAAGAACGGGGTCGGCTACGAGGTGATCACCATCGGGCAGGAAACGCCGGAGGAGGAGGTTCGGGAACACATCCGCATCCTCAACGGGGACGATGGTGTGCACGGAATCACGATGCACATTCCCCTTCCGGAAGGGTACGACACCGACGGGCTTTCCCGGCAGGTTCTCCCCGGGAAGGATATCGAGGGCGTTCATCCGCACAACATCGGGATGATCGCATACGGGGAGCACAACCCCACCCCCTGCGCAGCGCGGGCGGCGGTGGAGATCGCGCGGACGGCCCACCCCACTTTCAAGGGGATGGAAACCTGCGTTGTGGGGCACGGAACGCTGGTGGGAAAACCGATCGCCTTCCTGCTTTTGCAGGACAAACAGGAGGCCGCGACCCCCACGATCTGCCATATCGCGACGGAAGACCTCGCCTTTCACACGCGGAGGGCGGACCTGCTTTTCGTCGCCGTGGGAAAGGCCGGACTGGTCGACGGGACGATGGTCAAACCGGGCGCCACGGTGATCGATATCGGGATCAACAAGGGGCCGGAAGGAAATATCGTCGGCGACGTCTCCTCCGACGTTCACGAGGTTGCCGGACGGGTGACCCCGGTTCCGGGAGGAGTCGGACCTGTCACCCTGGCCATCCTGCTGAAAAACGTGGTCTCCTGCGCGCGTTCTCTCGCACGTTTGAAATCGTAACCCACTGGTTCCAAGGGATGTGCCGTTGCGGGAGGTAATTCTTGACCTCCATTAGGGCCTTCCTATAATCGTGGCTTAACAGAGGGACAAAAAGTGACCATTTTCCATCCAACGCTTCTCGTTTCGGCCGAGACGGATCTGATCGGACGCATTTTCGTCTATTCGTACATAGCCCTTCTCGGTTGCCTGAGCATTTACGGCTTCCATCGTTACCTGATGGTGTTTCTCTTCTACCGGCATGCCAAGAACGCGCCGAAACCGAAGGCTCAATGGGAAGAGTACCCGCGGGTCACGATCCAGCTCCCGGTCTTCAACGAACTGTTCGTGGTGGAACGGCTCATCGACACCGTCTGCAAAATTGAATATCCCCGGGAAAAGCTTGATATCCAGGTTCTCGACGATTCCACAGACGAAACGCAGGAAATCTGCAGGAACAAGGTGGAGGAGTGGAAGAAAAAAGGGATGGATATCAGCTACCTCCACAGGACCGATCGGACCGGTTTCAAGGCGGGGGCTCTCGACAAGGGGCTCCAGGTCTGCAAGGGCGAGTTCGTCGCCATGTTCGACGCCGATTTCGTTCCGAAGGAAGATTTCCTCGAAAAAACCATCCATTATTTCACGAATCCGAATATCGGCTGTGTCCAGACCCGTTGGGGACACCTCAACCGTGATTACTCGCTCCTGACCTATGTCCAGTCCGTTTTCCTGGACGGCCATTTCATGATGGAGCACGCCGCGCGGAACCGGTCCGGCCGCTATTTCAACTTCAGCGGAACAGCGGGCATGTGGCGCAAGCAGGCGATCGCCGAGGCGGGAGGCTGGGAACATGATACGCTCACCGAAGACCTCGATATAAGTTTCCGGTCCCAGTTGAAGTCGTGGGACTTTATTTTTCTCCCCGAAATCGAAACTCCCGCGGAACTTCCCGTCGACATGAACGGCCTGAAGTCCCAGCAACATCGCTGGGTGAAGGGCGGGATGCAGACGTCCAAGAAACTGCTCGGCAAGGTGATCACCGCCAAGATCCCGTTCAAGGTAAAGAGCGAAGGAGTCGTGCACCTGACCGGGAACTCCTGCAACCTGATGATGCTCTTCCTGGCCCTCCTCATGTTTCCGGTCACCTATTACCGCCCGTTGCTCCAGTTGGAGCGATCCGCGCTCCTCGACCTGGGGATTTTCATGCTGGCGACCACGTCGATCTGTGTCTACTACGTCTCCGCCCAGATGGAGATCTACGGTTTCCGGCAGGTCGTCCGCGCGATCTTCCATATCCCGCTTCTCCTCGCGATCGGGATCGGCCTCTGCTTGTCGAACACCCGCGCCGCCATCGAGGGGCTCTTTTCGAAGAAGAGCGGGGAATTCGTCCGAACGCCGAAGTACAACATCGGGAAGAACGGAGCCGCCATGCAGAAGAAGAAGTACAAGGCCAAGATGTCGATGAAATCGATCATCGCCGGAGCCGAACTCCTGATGGGCGTCGGATTCCTCTTCGTGATCGCGTACTCGATCCAGTACCAGATGTACGGCGCGGTTCCCTTCCAAGCCATGTTCTGCATCGGGTTCCTTTATGTCGCCTTCCATTCGATCTTCCCGGACAGGTTGATCGCCCGCTAAATTGAAAACGCTCCTGACCGGTGGTGCGGGCTTTATCGGGTCTCATCTCGTGGAGCGCCTGCTTTCCCGGGGCGACGAAGTCGTCGTCGTCGACGACCTGAACGACTTCTACGATCCGGCCCTGAAAAAGAAGAACCTCTCGGATGTCCGCAAAACGGGCGATTTCCGGTTCGTGGAGAGGGACCTGCGAAAGGGCGTAGAGGACCTGCTCCCCGTCGACCGTATCATCCACCTGGCAGCCCGGCCCGGCGTCCGCCCCTCGATTCACCAGGCGGAGTTGTACCATGACGTGAACGTCAACGCGTCGCTGTCCCTCTTCGAGGCGGCCCGGAAAACGGGAACGCCGCGGATCATCTTCGCCAGTTCCTCCACGGTCTACGGGAACCACCCGGTGATTCCTTTCCCGGAAGACGCCTCCCCCCTGAAACCGATCTCCCCCTACGGCGCGACGAAGGTCGCGGGAGAAAATTACCTCCGGGTCTATTCCGAACTGCACGGGATCCAGGCGACCATCCTGCGCTTCTTCAACGCATACGGTCCGCGCCAGCGACCCGACATGGCGGTCTCCATTTTCGCGGACAGGATCCGGACCGGGCAGGAGATCACCCTTTTCGGGGACGGTTCGATCGAACGCGATTACACCTACATCGAGGATATCCTGCAGGGAATCGAAGGCGCCCTGGATCATCCGGAAAATTTCGCGGTCTACAATCTCGGGGAAAGCCGGACGATTCCGATCTCCCATCTGATCGAGCTCCTGGAAGAGAACCTCGGAAAGAAGGCGACGATCGAGTATCAACCCGGCCATCCCGCCGACGTAAAAAAAATGTGCGCCTCGATCGACCGGGCGCGGCGAAACCTCGGGTACGATCCGCAGGTCCCGATCGAGGAGGGCATTCGCCGGTTCGTTTCCTCCCTGGAATCGGCGTGAAAATCCGGGTTCGTTTCTTCGGTCCGGCGGCGGAAACAGCGGGTTGTTCCGAAACGGACGTCGAGGCGGAAGGAACCGTCGCCGGGGCGATCGCCGCCGTCCTGGAAAAACATCCCGGCTTGGAGAGCCTTTCCGGGGGAATGAAGTACGCCCGGAACACGGAGTACGCCACCCCCGAGTCCCCACTGGAGGAAGGGGATATCCTTTCCTTTCTTCCGCCGGTGGGGGGAGGATAGGGTATGATTCGGATCACCCCGGAACCGCTTTCACTCGATCACGCCTGGAACGCGGTGGCGCGTCCCGATTGCGGAGCGATCTGCCTGTTCGCGGGAACGGTGCGGAATCTCCACGAGGGAAAACGGGTGGTGAAATTGAGTTACACCTCGTTCGACGACATGGCGCGGAAAGAAATGGAAACCATACTGGAAGAAGCCGCCGCGAAGTGGGCGTTGGGATCCGGGTATGTCGCGCACCGGACGGGAACGCTTTCACCGGGAGAAACGAGCGTGATCGTCGCCGTTTCGGCCCCCCACAGGAAGGAAGCCTTCACGGCGGGGCGGTACGTGATCGACGAACTGAAAAAGCGGGCGCCCATCTGGAAGGAAGAGATCTACGAAACCGGGAAAGCCTGGATCCGCTGTTCGGACTGATCTACTCCGGGCACCCGCACGGGGATTTTCCGCACCGGGAACACCCCTCCCCGTATTTTTCCTTCGCCGCCGCTTCGAGGTCGATTTCGAGCAGGTTCGCCAGCGTCGCAAGCCAGGCCAGCACGTCCGCCATCTCTTCCTTCATGGAGTCGCCGTCCCGTTTTCGGATCGCCTCGGCGAGTTCGCCCACTTCCTCGGTGAACCAGAGGAAATTCTTTTCCACGCCCCGGCGTCGATCCCGGTCGAAATAGGTGTGACGAATCTGTTCCTGGAAATCGTGAATCTTCATGGGGACAAGTGTAGTGGTCCCCGGGCAAAATCCCAATACTCAACTTTCGGGTGGCGTGATACCATTATGGAGCTTCCGGGTGCCCGGACCCGGGCGCTTCTGCCGATAAAATATGCGAATGCCGCGGGGCGGACGGAACCGCCCCGGTTCTTCATGATTGGGAGACGGAAATGAACCGGACCTTTGTCGTTCTCGGACTGATCCTTGTCGGTACACTCGCGTTCGCGGCGCTCGGCCGCGCCCCGCGACCTGAACGGCAGAGTCCCCTTTCCACGACTTCCCCTCCCGTGGTTCCTGTGGACAAGGAAGCCATCTCCCCGGAGTGGTTGGATACCGACCGGGAAGGCCTTCGGTTCGAAACGGACGGGGCTCTCCTGGAAACAACCGGGATTTTCGTTTTCCAGGGGGGAAAACGAATCCCCCTTGATCGCGGACGCGTCGACCGCTCCCTCTCCTCCGTTCTTCTCATCGACCGGGGCGCGGTCCGGGAAGAATATCGTTTCGAAAAAAAGAGGGTGGAACAACTGTTCCACCTGGAAGAGGCGGTGGGAGAAGGCGCTCTCGTCATCGGCACGCGCATCCGAACAAACCTGGCCGGACCGGTCCTCGCGGAGTCTCCCGGCGCCGGTGGTTGGAAAGATCCCCGGATGCGAAAGGGCGGACTCTGGTTCTGTGATGACGCGGGCGAAAAACGAATCGCCTGGTATGGAGCGATGGCGATCGACGCGGCGGGACGAACCGTCGATATCGAGCCGACGTACGATGCGGGGAGCGTCCTCCTGGAGGTTCCGGCCTTCTTCATGGCGAACGCCTCGTATCCCCTGCTGGTGGATCCCTGGATCGAATCCGCCGATTCGGGATTGGCGGGCGGTTTGAGCGACACCGCGGCGCAGGCCTCCATCAACCCCTTCCTTGCGTTGAACAATTCCGGAGACCCGGTCGTCGCCTGGCAGGAAAACGAAACGAGCGGAGACGTTCAGATCTACCTTCGCGTTTTCGACGGATCGTCCTGGGTGGCGCTCGGCACTTCCGCCTCGACGGGAGGGCTCAGCAACACCACGGGAACTTCTGGCACCCCTTCCGTCATGGTCGATTCCGCCAACCGCCCCGTGGTGACCTGGGTGGACAGCACCAGCGGAAATACGGAGATTTTTGTACGAAGGTGGAGCGGAACCGCCTGGGACGAACTCGCGGGATCGGGATCGGGCGGCGGAATCAGCAACGGCCTCGCTTTCGCGGGCGACCCGGTCGTGGCGCAGAACGGCGCGGGAGAACCGGTCGTCGCCTGGACCCAGAACAACAGCATTTTCCTGCGTCAATTCACCGGAACGACCTGGGCGGAACTCGGAGGGTCGGGATCGGGCGGCGGCGTCAGCAACAACTCCGGGACTTCCCGGAACCTCTCCCTCGCGATCGACCCGTCGGGAAACCCGGTCGTCGCCTGGGAAGACAACACCAACGGGGATTTCGAGATCTTCCTTCGTCGCTGGAACGGTTCCGGCTGGATCGAACTCGCATCATCCGCGACCGGGGGAGGGGTCAGCAATACCGCCACCGATTCTTTGAGCGTCTCGCTCGCCCTGGATCCTTCGGGGAACCCGGTCGTCGCCTGGGACGAACTGAACGGGGGCATCCGCGAGATTCATCTGCGCGTCTACAACGGGGTGGCGTGGGTGGAAATCGCCGGATCCGCGACCACGGGAGGAATCAGCAACACGGGGGCCCAATCGACGGATCCGTCGATGAAAGTCGACGCCTCGGGATTCCCGCTCGTCGCCTGGCAGGAAGCGACCGGGGCGGGAGGAGACGAGATATTTCTCCGGAGATTCGACGGGACTTCCTGGATCGAACTGACGGGATCCGCCACCGCGGCCACGGGTGGCCTGAGCAACAGTCCGGGAACGCCCTCCACGGAAGCCGCCCTCGCGTTCAGTCCGGACGGGAACCCGGTCGTCGCCTGGGAGGCCCCCCGCCCGGCCTTCCAGACCGAGATCTTCCTGCGTCGATGGACCCAGAACGGGCCGACCAGCCTGGCCCAATTCCGTTCCGACGGGGTGACGTTCATCCAACCGGGGCAGATCACCGATGAAACCTCCATCACGTTGCGGGGATTCCTGTCTTCGGACATCACCGGGAAAGCGACCCGGATGCAGGTGGAGGTTCAACCGACGGGAACAGGTTTTTCCGGATCCCTGACCGCGGAAGGGAGTTTCACAAGCGGGGAATCGGGAGTCCTGGTCGCCGGCCTGGCCGTGGGATCGAAACATTGGCGGGCGCGATCGGTGGACGAACTGGGCCACTCCTCTTCCTGGATATATTTTGGCAGCAGCAGTTCTTCGGAAGTCGATTTCGCGATCCTGGAACTTTCCGCGACCAAGTCATCGGGCGGAAGCAGTGGCGGAGGATGCGGACTGATCGGCCTCGAACCGCTTCTCTTCCTCGCCCTCCTCTACCTCCTGCGCCGCAGGACCATCCGCGCCTCGGTCATCCCCATCAAGAGTGTCGTACCGAAGTAGACACCAACCGCAATCACGATGGGGAAAAGGATTCGCGCGCCTTCCCAAATCAGGTCCGCCCCGGGAAAGAGGGGGGAAAAGACCCACCGGTGAAGCGGCCATGCAGTCCCCGCCATGATAACCGCGGCGATCGTGGAGAGCAGGATCGTCCTTCCCACCTCGAGCGATCCGAAATTGGGGATTCGTTTTCGCAGGAGGAGAAGAAGCACGACAAAATAGACGATCGCGGAGGTCGCGCTGGCGAAGGCGATGCCCGCTTCCCGGAACGGCCCGACCAGCGCGAGACTCAGGCTGAGATTGAGAACCACAATGAAAAACCCCGCTTTCAGGGGGGTGAACGGGTCTTTTCTCGCGTAGAACACGCGGAGCAAAAGAAAATTTGCGCCGGTGAAACAAAGAGAGGGCGCCAGGAGGCGGAGAACGACCGAAGTTCGGTCCGTGGCGTCGAAAGCCCCGTGTTCAAAAATGAGCGCGATGAGTTCGGGCGCGAACATCAGCAACCCGAAGGCGGCGGGAATGCAGAGATAGAAAATGCCGCGAAGAGCTTTCCCGACCAGGCCGGCCATGTCGCTATCGGGGGACGAAAGGGCCGGGAAAACGGCCGCCGCAATGGGAACCGCGAGAAGGGTGAGGGGAAGGATATGAAGTTGGGTCGCATAGTACAACACCGATACGGCGCCGTGACCGGGCACGAACAATTCCGCGATAACGATATCCAGGACCTCGTTGATCTTGATAAGGATGGCTCCAAATGCCAGTGGAACGAAGACCCGGTATACAGCCCGGTCCGCTTTTCCCGACCGGAAATCGGGACGGAACCGGATTCCCTTCGCAAGGAGGGGGAAGAAAAGAAAGCCCACCTGGAAGAGCCCCCCGACCACGATCGCCCAGGCGATCACTTCCACGTGGACTCCAGCCGAGAGGAAGAGCGCCGCGATGAATACGATATTAATAACACCGGAAAGGAAAAAGGGCGCGGCGAAGTGGCGCAGGCTCATGAGGGTCGCCGCCATGATGGCGGAGACGCAGAAAAAACAAAGGAACGGAAGCATGATGCGCAGGAGGTCGAAAAAGAGAACGGTCTTCGCGTCCGTGATAAACCGGGGGACGACGACCGTAACGGCGATTGCGGCCAGGACGATGAGGAACGACGCGATGAAAATCCGCGTGACGACCCGGTTGAAAAGTTCCCTCGCCTCCAGGGCTCGTCCCGAATCCCATCGCTCCACGAAGGAGGGAATGAAAGCGGCTTCCAACGCGCCTTCGCCGAAGAGTGCCATGACCAGGTTCGGGATCCTCCAGGCGAGCGTAAAAACGTCCCAGAGGATTCCGGCGCCGAAGAAATGGGAGGTGAGAACGTCCCGGGTGAGGCCGAGAAACTTGGAACAGAGGGAAACGATCCCGATCGTGCGTGCGTGGCCGACGAAGGAACGGTCTCCCATGAGTCCCCGGGGGTCTCCTTTCGCGGTCAGCCTACCGGATTACGGGGGGACGCGCACTTCTTTGTCCCCCGTTCACCCCCGGAGACGGAAAACTTTTCGCGCCTCGGTCATCCCCATCATGAGCGTCGCCCCGAAATAGACAAACACCGCGACGACGATGGGCGGAAGAACGCGGCCGCATTCAGAAAAGAGATCCGCCCCGGGAAAGAGGGGAGAAAAGACCCACCGGTGGAGCGGCCATGCGACCCCTGCCATGAGCCCCGCGGCGATCGTGGAAAGAAAAATCGTTTTTCCCACCCCGAGCGTCCCGAAATCCACGACCCGTTTCCGCAACAGGACCAGCAGGACGAAAAAGCTGATCATGCCGCACAACGCGGTGGCGAAGGCGATGCCCGCTTCCCGGAACGGCCCGACCAGCGCGAGGTTCAAACCGAGGTTGAGAACCACCATGCAGACGCTCACGCGAACCGGCGTGATCGGATCCTTCCGGGCATAGAAAGCGCGGATGACGACCTGTCCCCCCCCGTAAAAACAGAGTCCCAGCGCATAGAGGCGAAGGATGATCGCGGTCCGGTCCGTCGCGTCGAAAGCGCCGTGTTCGAAAACGAGAGCGACGATCTCGGGGGCGAAAACCAGGAGCCCGACGGTCGCGGGAATGGAGAGATAGAATATGCCGCGAAGGGCTTTCCCGACCAGCGCGGAAATATCGCTTCCGGGGGAAGAAAGGGCGGGGAAGACCGCCACGGCGATCGATCCGGAGATGAGCGCGAGAGGAAGGTTGTTCACCTGCGCCCCGTAGTAGAGCGACGAAACGGCGCCGTGTCCCGGTACGAAAAATTCCGCGATGACGCTGTCCATGATTTCGTTGACCTGGACCAACGCGAGCCCGAAGACCACCGGGAAAAAAGCGCGGGAAACGGCGCGAACCCCTTCTCCCGACCGGAAATCGGGCCGGAACCGGATTTTCCGGGCGGCGAGGGGAAAGTGAAGAAAGGCGACCTGGAGGATTCCACCGACGACGACCGCCCAGGCGAGCACTTCCACGTGGACGCCAGCCGAGAGGAAAATTGCCGAGATGAAAACCACGTTGAGTACCACGGGCGTGAACGCCGGCATGGCGAAATGACGCAGGCTCATCAACGTCGCTCCCATGATCGCGGCGATACAGATGAAGAAGAGGTAGGGGAGCATGATGAACAACAGGTCGCCGAAGAGAACGGTCTTTTCGTCCGTCACGAACCGGGGCAGAAGCCAGGTCGCCGCCATCCCCACGAGGACGACCCCGAGAAGCACGATCGCCAGTTTCGTGATGATCCGGTTATAAAGTTCCCTCGCATCCTCCGCCCGTCCGGAATCCCATCGTTCCACGAACGCGGGAACGAACGCCGCGGTCAGCGCGCCTTCCCCGAACAATCTCCGGAAAAGGTTCGGGATCCGCCAGGCGATCGTGAAGGCGTCCCAGACGAGGCCGGCTCCGAAGAAGTGGGAAGAGAGAATGTCCCGTGCGAGACCGAGGATGCGGGAAAGAAGCGTGAAACCGCCGAAGGTGCGCGCGTGTTTTATGAAGGAACTGTCCCCCATGGTCTCCGGTTCTCCCCTTTCGCTCACAGGGTACCGGATCGCGAAAGTGGACGCATCCCTTTGTTTGAAGGCGGGTTCCTGCTTCCGCTTCCGGGTGTTCTTCCCGGATCGGTCCGGGTACAATCCTCGTGGAATGCGGGAAGAAATCATCGAACTCGGGGAACGCCTGCGTCGACGTCTGCGCTGGATGCGGGGAATCGATCTTTTCCTGGAAATATCCTTTCTCGTTTCCGTTCCGGTCGCGGTGCTCCTCCTCCTCGACCGCCTTCTCCTGGAAACGGGATGGACGGGAGCCCTCCTTGCGCCGTGGACGATCCCGGCAATGGGGGCGGGAATCGCCTTCGCGCTGTCGCTCGCCGTCGCGATCGCGCTTTCGCAGGAAATCTCCGCCGGAGAAATCGGCCTGCTCGCCGATCGATCCGTGCAGGGAGAAGAACGGTTTCTCAGCGCCCTCGAAATCGCGCAGGCGGGAGGAACGGTCGCCTTCGAAGCGGTTCTCCTGCGTGACGCCGCCCGGCTTCCCATCCGTCCCCGCGAAATCGTTCCTCCTCCCCGGATTGGATATCGATGGGGAACCGGGATCGCCCTCGCTGCGGCCGTTCTCCTGGAACTTTATCCCCCCCTCGAGACACCCGCACCCCACGCCGGGTTCACGATGACGACGGAAGGCGGACCGGCTCCCCTGGAAATCGAATGCGTTACCCGTCACCGGGGATCGGTCCGGGAAATCGAATGGGATTTCGGGGAGGGAGAAGGGAAACGGGGCGTCCGGGCGACGCATCGGTACACCCGCCCGGGAATCCACCGGGTCCGGCAAACCGTGCGGGGTCCCGGCGGAATCTCTTCGGTTGAAAAACGGGTCGTGGTGGTCGCGCCGGGAGACCCGTGGGCGGCCTTTGACGTCTCCCCGGAAAAAGGGCGGGTCCCGCTTCGTGTCACTTTTACGAACCGGTCCCGGAACGGAACCGCCTACGAATGGGATTTCGGGAACGGCTTCTCCTCCCGCGAACCGGACCCGGAACATCTTTTCGAAAAGCCGGGACGATTCGTGGTCCGGCTCTGGACGTCCAATGCGCGTGGCCGCCACCAATCGGAGAAAACCATCCGGGTCGTCGGACCCGACGCGCCGCTCGCCGACTTCCGCGCCCATCCCCGGAAGGGTCCCGCCCCGCTCGCCGTCTCCTTCGAGGATCTTTCCACCGGGAAAATTGAATCGTGGGGGTGGGACTTCGGGGACGAGTATGCGGGGGACCGGAAAACGTCCCCGGAGACGAACCCGAACCACCTCTTCCGGTTCCCGGGTTCCTACACGATCCTTCTCCGCGTCCGCGGGCCGGGAGGCGAAGAGGGAGAGATGAAAAGAGCGTATATACAGGTTGGAGATTCGGGAGAGGACCCGCAAACGGGAGGAGGGGGTGGATTGAATCTTCCCTCCCGCGGAGGGACCCCGGATAAACCGGAAGGGGGCGGAAAAGAGGAAGGACGCCTTTTCGGAAAGAAGACCCGTCCCCGGGAAATCCGGATCGATCCCGTTCTCGTGACCGCCCCGGGAAAGGAGGGGGAAGAAACGCTCCGGGAACGGTGGGTCTGGTCTGGCGGGAAGACGTCGACGGGAAACCGGCGACCCCAGAGCCTGGAACAGCTTTTTCCCCGGTACGAGGCCGCCGTCGAAAAGACGGTCGGAAGAGAAAGGGTTCCCCCGGCGGTCCGGACATACGTGAAAAGGTACTTCGAGCGGATCCGTCCACGATGAGCGGCGCCTACCTGGATAATTCCGCGACGACCCGCCCCGACCCCCGGGTTGTGGAGGTGGTTCTCCGGTCGTTCCGGGAGGCGTACGGAAATCCCTCGAGCCTTCACGCTTCCGGCCGGTTCGCCCGGCGGGCGGTGGATGACGCCCGCGAAAAAATCGCCGCCGCACTGGGAGCGGGGGAAAGCGAAATCATCTTCACCTCCGGCGCGACGGAGGCGAACAATCTCGTGCTCCGCGGCGTCTGTGCGGGCCGGGGAAAACATGTCGTCACCTCGCGGGTGGAACACCCTTCCCTCCTCGAACCCTGCTCCCGGCTGGAAAAGGAGGGGAGAGAGATCTCCCTCGTCTCCGTGGACGGGGAGGGTCGCGTCGACGCCGCGGAAATACAATCCGCCCTCCGGCCCGGGACGGCACTCGTTTCCATCATGTGGGCCAACAACGAGGTTGGAACAATTCAACCCCTTCTTGAAATCGCGGCGAATAAGAAAACGCTTCTCCATTCCGACGCCGCGCAGGCGCTCGGGAAAGTCCCGATCTCCCTGGAAGGAATCGACCTGCTTACCTTCTCGGGCCACAAGATTCACGGGCCGAAGGGAATCGGGGGACTTTTCGTGCGAAAAGGAACGCGGCTCGAACCGTTCCTCCTCGGGGGAGGGCAGGAATCGGGAAGGCTGGGTGGCACGGAGAACGTCGCCCTCATCGCCGGGTTGGCCGAAGCGGTCGACATTGCCGTGAAGGAACTCCCCGAAAACCGGGTTCGGATGGAAGAGGCGCGGCGGAGACTGGTGGAGTGCATTCAAACCGTGCCGGGCGCCACCCTCCTGGGGAGCGGGGAAGGACGTCTGCCCAACATCCTGAACGTCCGTTTCGAAGGCGTAGACGCGGAAGCGATGGTCCTTGCGTTCGACGTGGAAGGGATCCACGTCTCCTCGGGATCGGCGTGCGCCTCTCTCGGAACGGAACCCTCCCACGTTCTCCTCGCCATGGGACTCTCCCGGGAAGAGGCCAAAACCTCCCTTCGTTTCTCCGTCGCGGCCGACACGCGGGAAGAGGAACTGGATCACGCGGTGGAAACGATCCCGCGGGTTATTTCCCGCCTGCGAAGCGTCTCGCCGTCATTCGGAGAAGGAAAAAAATGAGCGAAGCCACGATCAGCTGGATCACCTGCGCGAACAGGGAGGAAGCGGAAAAAATCGCGGACGCCCTGGTCGGAGAGAAAATCGCCGCGTGCGTAAACGTCATTCCCGGGGTCACCTCGGTCTTTTCCTGGGAGGGAAAGATCTGCCGGGAAGAGGAGATTCTTCTCATGGTGAAATCGGTTCCCGGAATGGGGGGGAAACTGGTCGACCGGGTGAAATCCCTGCACAGTTACACGGTGCCCGAAGTGATCACGGTTCCGATCGCGTCGGGGAATCCCGCCTACCTGGACTGGGTGGTCGAATCGACCTCCGGAAAATGAACGATCGCGGCTTCGCCATCGTCCTCTTCTTGGCCGCCTTTGCCCTCCGGTTCGGCGCGTCCTTCGTTCTTCCGCACGGGGAACTCCTGCTTTCCGATTCCGCGGAATACCGGGCCATCGCGACGAACATCGTCGCGGGGGAAGGAGTCGTGCTGGGGGAAGAAGCGAAAGCGAAACGTCCTCCCGGGTACCCGGTCTTTCTCTCCTTCCCGGAAGTCTTTTTTCCCGGACAGGTGGAAGCGGCCTTCACGGCGCAGGCGGCTCTTTCGGCGCTCCTCTGCGTCATGGTTTTCCGGCTCGGAAGGGAAACTCTCGGGAAACGTGTTGCGGTATGGGCCTCGCTCGTCTGCATGGTTTACCCGCTCCTGGTCTACTCGGGCTCCTCCCTTCTCATCGAACCTCTCTACTCCCTCTTTTTCCTGCTGGAGATTCACTTTCTCGTTCGCGCCCGGGAGAAGGGACGGTACGGGTGGGTCGCCGGGTTGGCGGGGGGACTCGCCACGCTGGTCCAGGCGGGACACGTTTTCTTTTTCTTCCCGGTTCTTTTGTACCGGCGCGGGAAGTACGCGGGCCCCTACCTGCTCTCCTTTCTTTTCGTGGTGGGGATGTGGAGTTGGAGAAACGTGGAGACGCTGGGGGAATGGGTTCCACTGACGACGCAGTCGGGGTACACGCTTTACGAGTCTCTTGGGCCCGACGCGACGGGGGGAACGGTGGGGCATCTCATGGAACTCCCTCCAAGGGAGGGGAGGGGCGAGGTCGCCTACGACGCCTTTCTCCGGGAAAAGGCGATGGAAGGGATGACGCCCGACCGGTTCCTGCTGTTGGCCCTGGAAAAGCAGAGGAGGTTCTGGAGCGTCATTCCGAACGCGGAAGGAATGCGTTCCGGGAAAGCGTACCTCGCCACGCTCGCCTTCCTCCCGATCCTGGCGGGCTTTCTTTTCGCGCTTTGGAAATGGCGACGGGTGGGGGAGGGTGCGGGGTGGCTGCTATTGCCCATCCTGTACACGGCGGCGGTGCACCTGGTTTTCCTCGGATCGATCCGGTATCGCCTCGCGGTGGAACCCTTCCTGATCCTGCTGGCGTGTTGGGGCCTGGCGCAGGTTACACGAGCCGGTACGCTTTCAGGACGCGGCGCAGGGCGGCGGCGTTCCTGGGAGTCATCGGACTGAGGGGGAGCCTGAATTCCTCCCGGATCTTTCCCATCATCTTCAGCGCCGTCTTCACCGGGATCGGGTTCGTCTCGATGAAAAGCGCCTTGAAAAGGGAATAGTGGGAGAGGTGGATTTTCTGCGCCTTACGAAAGTCCCCTTTCAGCGCGGCGGCGCACATCCGGGCGATCGGTTTCGGAACGACGTTCGCGGCGACGCTGATGACGCCTTTTCCCCCGAGACAGAGGATCGGGTAGGTGAGGGAATCCTCGCCGGAAAGCACGGCAATATCGCAGAGGTTTCGAATCTCCGTCACCTGGTCGAGGCTTCCGGAGGCCTCCTTGACGGCGGCCACTTCCTTTATATGGAAGAGTCGCGCGATCGTCTCCGGGGTCATATGCACCCCGGTCCGACTCGGCACGTTGTAGAGGATCTGGGGTAGAGGAACCGCCTTCGCGATCGCCTGGAAGTGGCGGTAAATCCCTTCCTGGGTCGGCTTGTTGTAGTAGGGGGTGACGATCAGCGCGGCGTCCGCCCCGAGGTCCCGGGCCATCCGGGTGGATTCGATGGAGGTGGCGGTGCTGTTCGTTCCGGTGCCGGGCGCGATCACCATTTTGCCGCGCGCCATCTTCACGACGGTGCGGATTACTTCGGCCTTCTCGTCGGTGGTCAGAACCGGCGATTCCCCGGTGGTCGCCACCGGGCAGATCCCGTCCGTTCCCGAGCGGAGGTGAAAGTCCACAAGGTCACGGACCGCTGCCAGATCCACCTGCCCCCGACGGTAGGGGGTTGCCAATGCAACGAACGATCCCTGTATTTTCGCCATGAACCGTCGACTGTACGCCCGGGAAGATGTCCCGTCAAGTTTCGGCCGCCCATGATCTCCCCTCCTTTCTCACGGGGTATCGTTGTACTCGAAGGTCGTCGTGGGAACGGAACTACGCGCGACGTTTGTTCCCATGTGGGTCCAGTTTGTGTAGTCCGCGAGAATCTGGTCCCAGCAGGCACGGGGCTGGGAGCTCTGGGTCACGTGGTTGTCCGATGCGCACCAGCGGATCGAGGCGAACCCGAGGTCCTGGATGCAGGCGTCGTCCTGTGTGCCGTCGGCGTACTCGTCGACCAGCAGTGTTCCGATGGACCAGCGAAGCCAGAAAACCATGTGGGAGGCTTCGTGAAGATTGGTGAACCAGGTGGACGTTTCCGGGACGGCGCAGAAATGGCCCTGCCGGCCGTTGAATTCCTGGACGTATCCGCCCCACGGAAGATCCCAGGTGCTTCCGGCGAAGATCATCATGTCGTAGGTGCCCGACTGGTAATAGGTGCTCGCCATCGTTCCGGGCGCGACGTTGTCGGTGAAGACCAACTTGTGGAGGTAGAGTTGGCCCTCGGATACGTTCCAGAGGTCGAGACTGGTCGCGGCGAGCTTGGTCGCCCAACTCTGCATGGTGGAGAGGGGGACGTTGTTGTTGATCGCCACGTACCAGGTGAGGCCGACCGGCGGGGTCATGCTGTAGGGGATGATGGCGTCATCAGTGGTGTTGCCGCCTCCGCCCCCGCTTCCGCCACCGCCCCAGGGAGGTTCGGCGGGGCCGCCGCTACCGCTGTGGGACGTCGGTTCATCCCCGCACGCGGCGAGGAGTCCACCAAGAAGGAGCGACAGGATCAGTTTGTATATTTTCATGGTTCATATTCCCTAAAACCCTATTGCAGTGAAATGGTGAGAAGGGCCGGGTTCTCGTCGAGGAGGACCTGGCGGGAAGTGAGGATGTTGCGATCCTCCGACTCGATCAGGATCCGGACGTGTCCGGCGGAGAGTCCCACGAAATGGAAGGATCCGTCCGGCTGTACCGGCGTCCGGTAGCGGGAATTTCCCTCGACCGCGACGGCGTAAAGCCCGGTCCGGGAGGAGGAGACCCGCCCCCCGAGGGAGCGCGATTTACGAAGTTCGATTTCGACCGGCGCTTCCGTGCCCGGAACCGAGAAGGTCGAATCCGCGAATCCGGAAAGGCGCGCGGAGAGTTGAATCTCTCCGTGGCCGATCCCGGAAATTTCAAAAGTACCGTCTTCGGAGGAACGGACCTGGAAGGAAGCCCCGTTCCGCTGGCGCGCCGTCAGAACGACGCCGGAAAGGGGGGATCCGTCCGCGGCGACGATCGATCCGGTCAGCCGTTCCCCCCTCTTCATGACGAGAGGGGTGAAGAGGACCGGGGACGTTCCGTCCACCAGCACGGTGGTCCGAACGGGGCGGTACCCGGAGAGGGAGGCTTCGACCAGCACCGACGTGCCGGGCGCGATCGGTCCTATTACAAAGGATCCGGTGGCGTCCGAAGCGGTTTCCGGGGGCCGTCCCATTTGGAGGGCGGCGGCGAGGTTGGGGCGAACGTGGGCGCGAAGATGAACGTCGGGAAGGAGATTTCCTTCCTCGTCCCGGACGATTCCCTCGATCAATTTTCCCTGTGGGAAGGAGAGGAAATGGGGACCGGGGGTATCGACGACGCGGGAAACGAGGGTTCCCGCGGATTTGAACGCGATCAATTCCACGCCGGGATGAATATTTTCAAACCGGAACCAACCTTCGAGGTCGGTTTTCGTCATCGGGGTGGAAGGCGCCTGCATACAGCAACGGCGAAGGGAACGGGAGGCGGGAAAGGCCATGACGGTCGCTCCGGCGACGCCGTTCCCGTCGGGATCGAGGACTTTACCGGAAATCCCGCTCAACGGCGCATGGACGGCCGTAGCCGGCCAGGAGCCCGCCGATGTGGGACCGACGGGCTCCTGAACCATAGAGTGAGGGGAGGGAATATGCGATTTTTTCGAGGTGGAAGCGGTCGAGCGCGAGGAAAATCCCGCCGCGCCAACCAAGAGAAGGCCTAATATCATGACCAGGCCGGTTTTCTTTATATTCATATATCGTTAACTCCCGTTTCACTCGTTGTTCCGATCGCATTAACTATACGACCTATACATATAATATGTCAAGTGTGAATAAATTATTCGGAAAAATAAAGAGAATGGGTTAAGATTTTTGTAAGGGGTTGTAAATGAGGTGGTTACGGAAAAAGGGGGGGGAGTCTTCCCCTCCCTTCCCGTGTTTTCCGTCGATCTTCTATTTTTGAGCCGGTTTCTGGGCCTTTTCCCACGCCTGCTTGATGCTCTTCACTGTCGGCTTCATGGTGTCCATTTCCTGCATTTTCAGGTCCCAGTCGAGCTGTCGGACTCCCTCGAACTGGATCGCGAGGCGGCCTGTCGCCCCCCCGGATACCATCTTGTAGAGCGCCAGGCGGGTCTTCCCTTCCTTTTTTTCCAGGATCCAGCAGGCGTCGTTCTTGTTGTCGGTGAGTCCTCCGACGCCCATGTGGAGTTCATCCGATCCGGCGGAGGCGGGGGATGGGTGCGCTTCGACGGAGGGAAGAGAGATGAGGACCGTTCCCACGGTTCCGAGAAGAATGCCGACTCCGATCGCAATGGTGGTTTTCATGACGAGTCTCCTTGCACGGCTACGGAAGACCCGCTCCTCTATATATACGCTTGGGAATTGATCGGAGTTTTCGATCCTGATCCTGAAAGTGGTCCCTTTTCAGTAATAAATCCACGGGAACGCTTACTCCCGTGGAAGAATCCTGAATTCTCAACCCGCCCCTTTTGTTTCGATTTCCCGCGTTGTGAATTGTGCCTTCCCTTATACAACCCCCACAAGGGGGAGGTCTCTCCGGTTCCTGTCGAATCGGAACCTGTGGGCGCCCGGCGTCTCCCGTTCGAAGAACTGCAGGACGCCCTCCCGGGAGAGAAAAGGATTGGAATCCAAACGTGCTTCCCGGACCTGCCCCTTCTCCAGCGTGATATGAGCCGTCAGACGCTCCTCTTCCCCGTGGATCACGAGGGTCCCGGTTTCCTGCCCGATCTCCAGCATCGCGCGGAGAAAAGGAAATCCGAAAATGGAAAAGGAGCCTTCCAAGGCGTTCGAAGGGAAAGACAACAGGACTGGATTCGCGGGATCTTCGAAAAGGCGTCGAAGATAGGGCCAGGTGGCGGTTTCCCCGGGGGAATACATGGTCCCCTTCCTCCTTCCGCTCCCTCCCACAGGAGCGTACGACTCGCCACCTTGTCCCCAGACAAGGCTCAGGATACTAACGGGTAGGGGGCGGGATTTCAAGCCCGATTTTGTCCCCGGAAACGCTCCTACAGGACCCGCCCGGTCGGGAAATAGGACTCTTTGGTCGCCGTGTTCATCCAGTCCCGGTAGGCATCGATGGAGAAAGGCCGCCCCAGGAAGTCCGCGACAAGTTCCGACGCGTCTCGGCTTCCTCCCGGCTCCAATACGAGTTCCCGGTATCGCCGGCAAACCGATTCATTCATGAGCCCCGCCGACTGGAAACGACCGAAAAGGTCTTTCGCGATGACCAGCGACCAGGCGTAGGTGTAGTACATCGCGGAATACCCGTCGAGATGGCCGAAGCTGAGATGAAAATGGGTCCCCTTCATGTGGGGGTAGGGGCTGTATTCCCGTTCCAACTCCTTTATCCGCTGGCCCAGGTCGAAGTTCGCGGGGTTCTCGTTGTAGAACCGGAGGGACATCATCGCGTAGAACATCTGTTGCCGCGCGAGGAGGCCCTTTCCAAACTCGTTCGCGTCCCGCATCCGGTTGACCAGCTCTTCCGGAATCCTCTCCCCCGTCTGGTGGTGAACCGCGAACCGTTCCAGGATCTGCTGGTCCAGGACCCACTCTTCCAGGAGCTGGGAAGGCGCTTCGACAAAATCCCATTCCGTCGCCACCCCCGAGAAACGGATCCATTCCTGGTTCCCGGCGAGAATGTGATGTAGCAGGTGGCCGAACTCGTGGAAAAAAGTCTTCACCTGGGCGTGCTCCATGAGCGCCGGACCTTTTGTCGTGGACGGGTCCGGGAAATTGCACATGAGGACCCCTTCGGGAAGTTGCCGGCCTTTCACCCCCCGGTGGAGACCCATCTGCGCGGCATGTTTGAATTTCCCGTCCCGGGGATGCATGTCAAGGAGGACCCGGCCCAGGCGGGTTCCCTTCTCCCCATCCAGGACGGTGTAGACCTCCACCGATTTGTGCCAGACGGTTCGGTCGTCCACCTTCTCGAACCGGACCGAGAAAATCTCGGAAGCGAGGTTCATGATGCCGTCCTTGACCTTCTCGTATTGGAAGTAGGGACGGATGGAAATCGGATCGAAGAGGAATTTCTCCGCCTTGAGCTTGTTCAGGTAATAGGCCGATTCCCAGTTCTCCACCAGGAATGCGTCCGCGCCCTGCTCCCCTTCGCGCTTCACTTCCTGGAGGAGGCTGTATTCCTGTTTCGCCTTGCTCCGGGCCATCTCGGCGATTTCGTTGATGAAGGACTCCACCCGGGCGGGGTCCCGGGCCATCTTGTCTTCGAGAATGTAGGCGGCCCAGTTTTCATACCCGAGAAGACGGGCGAGCTCGTACCGCTTTTCGAGCAGGCTCCGGAGGATCGGTTCGTTCGAGGGAAAACCCCGGTTCCGGAAGAAAGTTCCGAGTTCGCGACGCGCTTCCGCGTTCTTCGCGTATTGCATGAACGGAAGGTAATCGGGGTAATCGGTCGTGATCCGGATCGTGTTCTCCGCGCTCGCAGGGTGGGAATCGATGTAATCCCGGGGGAGTCCCGCGAGATCGGCCGCCGAGGTGAGCTCGACGCTCCGGACGTCCTCCCGGATATTCCGGCTGAAATCCTGGCCGATCTGCACGATCTCTTCCTGGATTTCCTGGATCTTTCCGCGCGTTTCCTCGTCCTTGTCCACTCCCGAGCGGCGGAAATCGAGCAGGGTCTTTTCCACGAACCGCTTCGCCCCGTCGTCCAGGGAGACGGTGTCGACCGCGCGGAATACGGCGTAGAGAGCCTGGTCCAGCGAGAGCTCCGTCGCGAATTTCTGCACTTCCTGCTCGGATTTCTCCGCCGCGGTCCGGACCGTTTTCTCCGGGTGCAGGTGGGCGTACGCTCCGGCGAGCGAGGCGGCGTTGTCCAGGTGGATGTTCAGGTCGTTGAACGGGTTCAGCGTGTTTTCCTTCGTGCGCGGACCCGGGATGGCCAGCAACGCCTCCAGCAACTTTTTCGCGGATTGAATGTCCGATCGACAGCTCTCCGTGAGTTTGGTCGCCGTGAGATTCTCGATCCCGTTGTTTTCGATCATTTGTCTCTCCCCGGAGTTGGTGGGTTCATCAGGCGCGATGATTGTAGAGAGACCGGTATGCCATGTCCAGTCCGCAAATTCAGGCGGAAACGTCGAGGAGGGACCCGAGAACCGCGCTGGAAACGATCTCGGCGGGGGAATCGGAGAAACCGGTCGTCGTGGGAACGATGGAGATTCCCGCCGCCTGCGAGCCGTCAGGGAGATTGAACGTGGTTAGGGAGGTCTGGAAGGAGGTCCCGCCGGAAGAGAAGGAAAGGGCGGGCGCGAAAAGGAATCCGAGGGAACCCGGATTAGTCGCCAAGGCGCTCACACCGATCATTTCCGCTTCTCCTGTCGCTATATTATCGGACCTTTCGGCTCCCGGGCTTTACTTCTTTTTCGAAAGCTCCAGCCGGATTTCCCGGTCGTACATGCAGGTCGGATCTCCCCGCTCCTCGAGGGTTCGACAAAGAACGGCGAGGTTCCGCCTCGGAATTCCCGACCAGGCCCGTTTCCCGTTCACCGTGACGACGATCTTCTTCCCGTCCGGAATCAACCGGTCGTCCAGTCGAATCTCCACCGCTTCAACCCCTTTGGAGGTCAAATCGATTCGGTTCCCCGATATTTTCGCGGACAATTCCATTCCCTTCCCCGGGTTCGCCACCCGCAACCAGGAAAACTCCCGGATGATGTCGTCCGTCAGTTTCCACCGGATCGACTTCGGCCGGGCGTTCCGGCTCTCCTTGAACATCTCCACCGGCCGGGCCCAGTCCGCCAGGTCGGTGTGCCGTTTCCCCGCCATGAACTCGAAGGTGACGGGGTAGAAACCCGGGTTCTCTTTCCGGAGTTCCCCGATCGCCTTGTCGAAGGCGCGGCATCGTTTCAACCGGCCGTACGCCGTGTCGTGCTCGCCGACCCGGAAGCTGAACGGGGTGTTCATCAGGTTTTCCGGAGGAGATTGCCCATCGGTCGGGGCGGCGGCCGACGAGTGGATGGCGGCGAACCGGTCGGCCATTTTCGGACCGATCGAAAAGGCGCCGTATCCCCCGTGGGAATACCCGATCAGGTAAACGCGGTCCGGGTTCACCTCTTCGAACAGGTTCACCGCCCGGATCAGCCGCGCGATCAGCGGATAAACGTACCCGGTATAGAAACCGTTCCACGCGTCGGTCGGAGCGCGCGGCGCGATGTAGATGCAGTCGGAGACGCGGTAATACTCCTGCATGATTTTCCACTGGGAGTCGTTCACCTTTTTCGGGGCGTTTCCTCCCCCGTGCATCGCGATCAGGACCGGCCATCCACCTTCCGGTCTCTTCCCCCTCTTCCGAAGGGTGAAGGGCATCGTGTATTTTCCCGACCGGATGGCGCGCTTCCCGTATTCGGGTTTCAGCGCCTTCGCGACGCTCCCTTCCCGGTACGCGTCCCAAATCCTCTTCCGGATTTTGTTCGCGGGAATTCCGGAGGGGAAACCCAGCCGGGCGGGGCGCTCCCCGGAAGCGCGGGAAAAATAGAGGCGCAGTTTTTCGCAGAGATCCTCCTCCTGGAAGGGGGCGAGGAGGAGCAGGGCCAGCCATATTTTCATCCCCGCAAGCGTAGGGAAAACCTGTCCGGGGTGCAATCTTCAGGGAGAACCCCCGGCGATCTCCTTTCCCGATTCGGGATGAACCTCCGGTTCGCTGAAAAAGTAGTCCTGGTCCGTCCTCATTTCATACGCCAGGACCCTCCCGGCGGGGCCGAAGGAGATGTTCAGCAGGGTCCCCGCCTGCTTGGATCGTCCGACCTCGGCGACGGTATAGATGGGAACGATCGGGACCCCGAATCCGCTCGACTTGTTGTGATAATAGATGAAGGACCGGATTCCCGTGGAACGTTCCACGACTTGCTGGGGAGGTCCCAACCACTCCAGGATATCCGTGGTGGTCGTATCCCCCACCTCTATCTTCCGGACGACGCCCGGATCGAAGGCATGGCCGGACCAACTGAGGGCACAACCGGAAACGGACAATCCGGCCAGCAGGAGCGTGGCGAAGCGAAATTGTATCATGGTCACCTCCATCGGGAGGTTGGTACCGGCCCGGAGTTCCCGTGGTTTCAAAATCCATCGGAAAAAAATATATGAATATCCGGGCGACCCGCCGGATACAATCGCTTCGGTATGCAAAATACAGCGGGAGAACCCGAAAAGCTCTACGGGGAGCACCTGATCGAATACGGCCTCGTGACCGCCGAACAGGTTCGGGAATGCCTCGCCCTGCAGGGGGAACTCCGATCCCGCAACGTCACCCCCGTTCCCAGGCTGGGAGACCTCCTCGTTCAGAAAGGCTACCTGGCGGGGGAAGCGTACCGGAAAACGATTTCCCTCCAGACCGATCAACCGGGGGAGGGGAAAAAGGGGTCGACTTCTCCGGAAGAGGATCCCCTTCCTCCAGAGGTGAAACAGGCACTCGAGCACGGAGAGAGCCGGTTCGGCAAATATGTCCGTGTCTCCCCGCTCGGCGCCGGGGGGATGGGAGAGGTCTGGAAGGGGTGGGACACCGACCTCGGCCGATGGGTGGCGCTGAAGTTCCTCAAGGCCCTGGACGCGGAAAGCCTCGTTCGGTTCCGCCGGGAAGCGCAGACCGCCGGACAGGTGGATCATCCCCACATCGCGGCGATTTACGAAGTGGGCGAAGAAACGGGAAGCCCCTACATCGCCATGCAATACGTGGAAGGCCAGACGCTCTCCACTTTTCCCCGCACCGACGTCCGGGATTCGGTTCGACTGATGAGGGACGCCGCGTTGGCGGTGCACGCGGCGCACAAAAAAGGAATCATTCATCGCGATATCAAGCCCGCCAACATCATGGTGGGCCGGAATGAATCCACCCATGTCTACGTGATGGACTTCGGGTTGGCGAAGGAGACCTCGGTCGACACGTCGATTTCTCATACCGGGCTGGTGCTCGGCACCCCCTCCTACATGTCGCCCGAACAGGCGCGGGGCAGGGTCGGGGAGATGGACGTTCGCAGTGATGTCTACTCGCTGGGAGTGACCCTCTACGAATTGCTCACCGACCGCCCTCCCTTTCAGGATTCCGAAATCCTCGGCCTTCTTCGGAAGGTGGCCGAAGAGGATCCGAAGGCCGTCCGGCAGAGAAACCCGAAAGTCGACCGGGACCTCGAGACGATCGTGATGAAGTGCCTCCGGAAGGAACCGGAAAATAGATACCCGACAGCGGCCGCGTTGGCGGAAGACCTCGGGAAATACCTGGAGGGGGATTCCATTGCGGCTCGCCCGATCGGCCCTTCCGAGAAAATATCCCGATGGGTGGGACGAAACCGGGCGCTGGCGGCGGCGGTCGCGGCCCTGCTCCTGGTCGTTTCCGGCGTGGGGGCGTTCTTCCTCCTGGAACCCGGCTGGAAGAAGGCCCGGACCCGCGAGGAAGTGGCCAGGATCCTGGAAAAGGTTCGGTCGGGGGACGAAGATACCCTCTCTTCCGCTCAACAAAACCTGTTGCAATATCGGACTCCCGAAACCGTCGCGATGCTGGCGGAAGAACTGGACGGGGTGACCAAAGCGCATTACAAAACCGGCGACCGAATCCTTCCTTTCCTTTGCGAGACCCTCGGGTTGCTCGGAATCCGGGAAGGCGCGGTCGAAGCTCTCGGAAGGCACCTCGAAGCGGAAACGAAAGAAAAGCAGGCGCGCGCGATTCCGGCGGGAAAGGCCCTATGTCTGCTCGGCGGCGACGAGGCGGCTCGCATCTTGATGACGGCATCCATTCGGTTCGGGCGAACCGGACCGTTCTGGCGGAAGGTCCGGGCGGAAGCGGAGTTCGAATTCCAGCCGAAGACGGCGCGGGAATTCGAGTGGCTCGCGTTTCTGAAGTTGGACAACGGCGATCCGAACAGTGCGATCGCCCATGCCACCCGGGCGATTGGGTTGGATCCGGAATATCTTCCCGCGTGGACCACCCGCGCGCGCGCCCGGGCGGAAAAGGGTGATTTGGAGGGGGCGATCTCCGACGACACCCGCGCCATCGAGCTCGATTCCGGGGACGCCTTCGCCTGGCTTCACCGGGGAGCGATGCGGCTGAAAACGGGCGACCTGGAAGAGGCGATCGCGGATTGCGGCCGGGCGATCAGGCTCGATCCGAATTCCGTGGAAGCCTGGATTTGTCGCGGAACCGCGCGGGGAAAAAAGAATGACCTGGAAGGGGCCATCGAGGATTTTTCCCGGGCCATCATTCTCGATTCTCGTTCCGTGGAGGCCTGGACCCGGCGGGGAAACGCGCGGAAGGCGAGGGGAGACCTGGACGGGGCGATCGAGGATTATACCCGCGCCATTGATCTCAGTCCGGGGCGTCCGGAGCCCGTTCGGCAGCGCAAGGAGGATAAAGCGGAAGAGGGCGTGGAATTGGCGGGGTTGAAAAAGAACAGTGACAAAATTTGGGAAAGCAGCTCTTCGGATAGGGGAGGCGGGAGGGTGGTGTTGCCGGAATCCATCGTTCCCCCGGGACGGGTTTCCGGTCTCGATTCCGGGAACGCTTTCCTCTGGTACAGCCGCGGCCTTGCGCGATTTGAAAAAGGAGACCTCCCCGGCGCCGTCGACGACTGGGAACGATTCCTCGAGTTGGCGCCCAACCATCCCGATGCTCCCACTGCCCGCGCCGCGATCGAGAAGATGCGGCAGGACAAGTAGACCTCCCACCCGCTATAATTCCTTGTGGCATGAACGACTCCGAAAAACTCTTCGGCGAACTCCTGGTCGACCGGGGGGTGGCGAAGCCCGAACAGGTGCGGGAATGCCTCGCGCTGCGGGAGGAACTCCTGACCCGGTCCGTTTCCCCCATCCCCAACCTCGGGGAACTCCTCCTTGAAAAAGGATTTATAGCCTCCGAAGCGTATTGGCAGGTGATTTCCATCCGGGCGGAATTGAACGGAGAACGGACCGATCCACCCGAAGAGACGATCCAGGCCCTTCTCGACGTTTTTGGCGGCGAGGGAAGCGACCAGGACGAACCCCCGGAAGAAGTTTCCCTTCCTCCGGAGGTGGTGAAAGCGTACACAAAAAAGAAGAACCGGTTCGGGAAGTATGTACGTATGTCCAAACTGGGCGCCGGCGGCATGGGCGAGGTCTGGAAGGCATGGGACACCGAACTGGGCCGGTGGGCGGCGCTGAAGTTCCTCAAGTCGGCCGAACCCGACGACCTCCTCCGGTTTCGCCGGGAAGCCCAGACCGCCGGACAGGTCGACCATCCTCACATCGCGGCCATCTACGAGGTGGGCGAGAAATCGGGTATGCCCTATATTGCGATGCAATACGTCGAAGGAGAGACCCTCTCCAGCTTCCCCCGCAACGACATTCGCGAAATCGTTCGATTGATGCGAAATACGGCATTGGCCGTGCACGCGGCGCACGAAAAAGGGATTATCCACCGTGACCTCAAGCCCGCCAACATCATGGTGGGACAGAAAGATACCAATCACGTCTACGTGATGGATTTCGGCCTGGCGAAAGAAACGACGGTCGACACCTCGATCTCCCAAAGCGGCCTCGTGTTGGGAACGCCCGCGTACATGTCCCCGGAACAGGCGCGGGGCCGGATCGGGGAAATGGACGCCCGCAGCGACGTCTATTC